>OGMJ01000025.1_pt1 | contig 108657 bp, 112 predicted proteins | sample 1573181 | NCBI WGS metagenome assembly OGMJ01 (sample SAMEA2582004, study PRJEB24529) | metagenome | biome: Human gut stool | place: China | collected 2011
TTTTTATAATATCCTTCTAAGTTTTCTTTCCTAAAATAGCATATTCAATTTAATTTAAATAAAAAAAACTTAGAAGGATATTATAATTTTTTAGAGGAAAATAATATTCAAAATGAATCAGAGTTCTTTAGAGAAATTTTAATTGAATATGCTAGTTTAGGAAAGAAAAAGAGAGAATGTTTTTTATTTAAAGAGATAGTTGAAAGAATAAATTATTCAATAAAAGAGAAAAGAACAATCAAGATAGTTTTTCGAGATGAAAAAAATATTGAAGTTGAACCATATTTGATCGAAAGTTCTAAGCTAGAGGTTATGAATTATCTATTTTGTTATAATTTGAGAGAAGGAAAGTGGAAAAACTATAAGATTAAATATATAAAATCAATTTATATAAAAAATACATCTTTTAAGCTAAGAGATAAAGAGTTTATAGATAAAATGAAAGATAATTTTGATCCTTTTATATCTTTTGGACAATATATTAAGATTAAATTAACAACAGGTGGAAAAAAGATATTTAATGAAATAGAAACAAATAGACCACAAGTTATAAAAATTGATAAAGATGAGTATATATTAGAATGCTCACATGAAAAAGCAAAAAGATATTTTAGTTTTTTTTTAGATGAGGTTGAAATATTAGAACCACAAGATTTAAGAGAGTGGTTTAAAGAGAAGTATAGAAAAGCCTTAATTAAATATGAGTAATAAAAAATCCTCATCGAAGATAGTTTCTTTAATGAGGATTTTTTATTATATATTTTTTAATTTTTCAGGATTATATCCTAAAATAACACCCTTATCTGATCTAATAATAGGAGTTTTAAAAAGAATAGGACTCTCTAGAAGCAAATCCATTGTGTCATAAACCATATATTCTAGGTTTCTTTTTTTATACTCTTTTCCTTCAATATCTAAAAAGTCATTTAAATCATAGTATTTTAAGAAATTTTCAAACTCTTTTTTTGAGGGAGCTTTCTCAAGTAAATCAATAAATTGAGTTTTAATTCCTCTTTCTTTAAAAAATCTTTGAACTTTTTTAGTTTCGTTACAGTTCTTTTTTCCAAAAATTTGTATTATCATAATTATACTTCAATATACCTCCATTTTCCTTGTCTAAATCTATACAAACACGCTAACCCACGATATGTTAAATCTACAATCATTACCATCCAAGCACCATTTAAACCAAAGTTAAATACATATAAGAATAGATATGTAAGTGGAATTCTAACTAAAAACATACCAATAGATGTAATCCAAAGAACAGATTTAGTATCTCCAGCTCCTCTTAAAGCACCACTTAAAACCATTGAAACTGCTAAAATAGGCTGAGCGATAGATACAATTCTAAGAGCAGAACTAGCCATGGGAACTATAGATTGTTCCTTTGTAAACATTGAAATTACGAATTTTGGAAAAATCATAAAAATAAATCCAAATGCAGTCATAACTCCCATAGCTAAAAACATGTTTAAATAGCCAGCTTTTTTCGCTTCTTGATACTGTTTTGCTCCTAAGTGCTGTCCAACAAGAGCAGTACCAGCAACAGAGAATCCAAGTCCTAAATTGAAAGAGAAAGACTCTGCAGTTAAAGCTATTTTATGTGCTGCATATTGAAGTGTTCCTAAGTTTATAACCATGGCTTCAAAAATAAGCATTCCAATTCTAAATATTCCTTGTTCTCCAGCAGAGGGTAATCCAACTTTTAAAAGCCGTCTACAAATCTCTTTATTTATTTTAAAATCTTTTTTACTTAATGCAATACAATAATTTTTTTTATATATTATTAAGAATGAAAATATTAAAGTAACTATTCCTCTAGATATTGTTGTAGCTACTCCAGCACCAAAAACTCCAAGATTTAAAACAAAGATAAAGATATAATTAAGTAATATATTTGAAAAAATACTAATTGTATTATTAATCATTGGAATTTTAGCTTTGTTAATAGACCTAAATCCATATGAAAAAATAATGTTAAAGCACAAAAAAGGAATTCCTAAAGAAACAACTTTTAAATAACTTAAAGCGTCTGTTATAGGTTGGTTTTTACTAATAATTCCAAGGATATTTTTACCAAAAATAATAAAGATAAAAGTAACGATGAAAGCTGCAGGAACTCCTAAGATTAAACTTTGACTCATCCCCTCTTTAGCTTCATTATAATTTTTAGCTCCAAATGCACGACTGACCATAGCTGTAGTTCCAACACTGATTGCGAAAAATATTGGAATAACAGTTAAAATTGGAGCAGTTCCTAAACCGACAGAAGCAATAGCTTCTGGACCTAATCGTCCAACCATAATTAAATCAAAAAATCCAAGTAGTGTTTGCACAAACATATCTACAATAGTAGGTAAAGCAATAGTAAAAATAGATAGAATTTCACTTCTATTTTCTCTCCAAAGAGAGCGAATTTGTTTCAAAATAATCCCTCCAAAAATTTATTTCTAAAGGGTATTATATATTAAAAAATTTAAAATTGATATATAAAATTTTCAGCTGGAAGTTTTTTTTGAATGATACCATTTTCGTATAACCAATTAACGTTATTTTCCCAAACTTTCTTAGTTTGAGTTAAAAATTTATTTTGAGGTGTTTCCATTATTGGTAGTAAAATTTCCAAACTTTCCCTTTCTACAGTTTCACTTAGTGGAAATTGATCAACAGCTTGTTTTGAAAGAAGAAGATTTAAAGATTCACTAGGATTGTTCTTAACATCTTCAAATCCTTTTTGCATAGCTTTTAGAACTTTTGTATAAGTATCTTTATTTTGGTTTAAAAGTTCATCATTAGCAACTAAAATAAGTTCGTATGCTTGAGGAATTCCAAAGTTATCAATTAAAAAATAGTTTATATCTATACCTTTCTCTTTAATGACAGGAACTTCATGATTAATCATATTTCCAATTGTAAAATCAACTTGATTTGTAATCATAGATGTTAGAAGTTCAAATCCTACATCAGTAATTTTAAGAGAGTTAGGATCTAAATTTTGAGAAATCATCATTGATTTTAAATACGTTTCAGAAAGAACTCCACCACTAGTACCTGCAATTTTATTTTGAAAATCTTTTGGAGAAGTTATATTTTTTTCTTTTAAAGATATAACTGTATTAACGGATCTTTGGAGTATTGCACCAAAAGATTTTATAGGAACGTTTTCATTAGCTCTTGCCATAATGACACTATTTAAATAAGAGATTCCTATATCAGCTTTTTTTGCAGCAGGCAAAGTTAAAGAATCACTAGGTGAAGAGGGGTAAATTATGTTTAATTTTATTCCTTCATCTTTAAAATATCCTTTTTCAACAGCTGTGTAAAGAAAAGAGTGTACAGCATTAGGATACCAATCTAAAATTATAGAAACTTCTTTTAAATTATCCTCTTTTTTTGAATTACAACTTAGTAATAAAGTAACAAGTATTAAAACAGTAAGTATTTTTTTCATTTACTCCTCCAATGTAATATTATATTTTCGAATATAGTTATAATTTGTACTAAAGTTATAGCAAGTAAAGATATAATAACTATAGGTGCAAAAACGCCAGCACCATCTAATTGAGACATCATTCTTTTACTAAAATATCCAAGACCAGATGTAGCGCCTAACCATTCTCCAATAGCTGCTCCAATTAAAACAAGAGGAATACTCATTTTAAGAGCTGAAAAAAAATTGGGAAGGGCTCTAGGTAATTTTAACTTTAAAAAAATTTGTGCTTTACTTGCTTTAAGACTTTTAAAATAATTAATCTCATCTTTCTCTACATTTTGTAAACCGTTATATATAGTTATTGTAACTGGGAAAAAAGATATAATTACAGCAACCACAACTTTACTCCAAATGGAGTAACCAAACCATAAGATAAAAATAGGAGCTAGAGCAGTAATAGGAATAGTTTGGCTAGTTATAATTAAAGGATGGATACAACTGTATACTATATGACTAAAATCCATAGAGATAGCTAAAAATAGACCTAATAAAATAGTTAATATTAAAGAAATCACTGCAATATTGAGTGTAGCTGGTAAATGTATAAAGAAAAGACCTTCTTTGAGAATCCAGATTTTTTTTAATATATTTAAAGGAGTAGGAAGAATATAACCTTTATTAATATATCTTCCTAGAACTTCCCATAGTATAAAAAATGAAAAAAGAGAGATTATAGAAAAATTAATTTTTTTCATAAAAGTTATCTCCTTTAATAATAGAAAGAATCTCTTTTCTCAGATGTATTTTTTTTTCAAGAGTTATATTTTCAGGAACTAAAAACTCTTTAAATTTAGAAAGAGGTTTTTTTGAACAAACAAAAATTCTATGAGATAGAAAGATTGCTTCATCAATATCATGAGTGATAAAAATCATGCTTTTTTTAAGTGTTGATATTAGATTTAAAAGCCAATTTTGTAAATCCTCTCTAGTTATAGCATCTAAAGCTGAAAAAGGTTCGTCTAAGAGAAGCAAATCCCCACCACTCATTAATGTACGAATAAGCGAGATACGCTGTTTCATTCCTCCAGAAAGCTCTTTAGGATAACTATCTGAATATTCTAATAAATCAAAACATTTTAGGAGAGAGATGGCTTTTTCTTTTTCTATCTTTTTATTTCCTTTTTTTATTTCAATTGGTAAAAGTATATTTTCTAAAATAGTTCTCCATGGTAAAAGAGTATTTGATTGTGGCATATAAGATATACTTTTTAACTGAACAGTGCCATTAAAATTTTTTTCAATTCCTGCTAATATTTTTATGAGTGTTGATTTTCCACACCCACTTCCACCTACTATACTAATTAGTTCATTATGTTTTATATTAAATGAAAGATTGTCTAAAATAAAGTTATGATTATCGTATTTAAAAGTTAAATTTTTTACTTCAAGCATATTCATGTTAAAAAGACCCCTTATAAGACATATCCCAGAATTTATATTCATAAATACTACAATTAATAAAAATTGTTTTTAAATGTTCTTTTTCTTCTTCTGAAATATTTTGACAATATTTTTCAACTAGCTCGATATTCCAATTAGTTAACTCATTGTATCTAGAAGAAGAGTAACATTCAATCCATTCACCATAGAATTCATCACTAGAACCATAGAGTTCTTTTAACTTCAAACCAATCATTTCATAACTCCACATACAAGAAAGAGCAGCAACAGCCACTTCTTTTATATCACCACAGTGAGCTACCGAGAGCATGTAACTAGTATATGAAGTATTATCAAGAGTTGGTTTTTCTGATGCAATATCTAGTTCAGTAATTCCTAATTTTTTCATATAAACTCTGTGTATTCCCATTTCAGAATTTAGAATTCCATCTGTAAGTGCAGCAAATTTTTTCATATCACTTTCATTTTTACTTTTTATAACACCTAATGCAAAAAGTTTTGCATAATCAAGAAGGTAGATATAATCTTGGATAATATAGAATTTAAATTTATCTTTTTCTAGAGACCCCTCACCGATTCCTCTTACAAATGGATGGGTGTAGTAGCTATCCCAAATTTCTTTTGCACTTTTGTATAACTCTTTTGAAAACATAAAAAACCTCCTGTTAAAATTTATATAAATAAAAAAAGCTATCTTCCAAAAAATAGGAAAATAGCTTTATATACACAATTATAAAATAAAAGTGATAATTAACTACTTCCCTACGCTAGTATTAACTAGATCAGGTTCTAAGGGTAAGTCTCAGCCAAAGGGCACCCCTAGTAGTTTAAAATATTATTTAATTATTAGAATGGAAACTCATCTTCATCAAAAGATGATCCACCAAAGTCATCATTAGAAGATTGCTCAGCAACTTTAGGTGCTGAATAAGATGGCGTTGGAGCAAAATCAGATGGTGCAGATGCTTCTCCTCTTCCTTCAACAAATTCCATGCTTTCAACAAGTACGTCATAACTTGTTCTTTTTTCTCCGTTTACCTCATATCTATTCATTTGAAGTCTACCATTAACAGCAACTTTTCTACCTTTTCTTAAGTATTCACCGATAAGTTCAGCTGTTTTTCCAAAAGCAACACAGTTAATAAAGTCAGCTTCTCCTTTAGAAAAAGGTCTGTCAACTGCTAAACTAAATCTTGAGTATGCTTTTCCGCTTTGACCAAATTTAAGTTCAGGATCTCTAGTTAAACGTCCAATTAATACGACTAGATTCATAAATACCTCCTATATTTTAGTTTATACACAGAGATTATAACAGAAAAATAAAAAAAATAATATTTATTTATAAAATAATTTTTTTAACTAAGGTATTGAATATGGTATAATATTATGAAAAATGTAAATTGTAGAAAGGGGAAAAAAATGAAAAAAGCAGTTTTATTAGATGTGAGTGCAATAATGTATAGAGCTTTTTATGGAAATTTAAATTTTAGAACTAAAAATGAACCAACAGGAGCGGTATATGGATTTGTTAATACTCTTATGAGTATTATAAATCAATTAAATCCTGATTATATAGGAGCTGCTTTTGATGTAAAAAGAGCCACTTTAAAAAGAAGTGAAATATATAAAGAATATAAAGCTCAAAGAGATGCAGCGCCAGAGGATTTAGTAGCTCAAATACCTAGAATAGAGGAACTTTTAGATTGTTTTGGAATAAAAAAATTTAAGATAGATGGATATGAGGCAGATGATGTATTAGGAAGCTTGGCTAAAGAGTTAGGAGCTAAAGGTATTGAATCTTATATAATAACAGGGGATAAAGATTTATCTCAGATTTTAGATTCACATGTGAATATTGCTCTTTTAGGAAAAGGTGATGGTGGAGGACTGAAAATACTATCAACTGAAGAGGATGTTATTGAACAGCTTGGAGTAAAACCAAAAATGATTCCAGATTTATTTGGATTAATTGGAGATACAAGTGATGGAATTCCAGGTGTAAGAAAAATTGGTTCTAAAAAAGCTATCCCGATGCTAGAAAAATATGGAAATTTAGAAGGGATTTATGAGAATATAGATTCTTTGACTGAGCTTCCTGGAATAGGAAAATCTTTAGTAAATAATTTAATTGAAGATAGAGAGTTAGCTTTTATAAGTCGTGAGTTAGCAACTATTGAACTATTGAACTTAGGTGTGAAGGCAGATGAGTTAGAGTATAAAAAAGATGATAAAAAACTTTTAGAACTTTTTAAAACATTAGAATTTAAATCTCTAATAAAAAAAATGAATTTAGAAGATGGACAAAGTCAAGTTATAGCTCAACCAGCTTCACAAAATGGAATGCAACTAGGATTATTTAGTTTTCAAGGAACACCTGAAATACTTGAAGAAAAAGGATTCTTTGTATTAGAAGGAGTTAAAATAAAAGAAAAGTTAAATTCAGATAGTGAAATAGCTATTTATTGGGGAGAAAAAGGCGTAGCAGTATCTTTAAAAAATAAAGATTACTTTTTGCCATTAAAAGATGAAGAGAGTAAAAATTCTTTTAAAGAAGTTTTAAATTCTAACAATAAATTTATATCATATGGCTTTAAAAACTTTTTGAGGCATGGATATTTTGTAAAAAATATGGATTTTGATACAATGTTAGCTTATCATTTATTAACATCTCAAACTAGAGAAGAGATTGAGGTAATGTTAAGAAATGTTATAGAAGAGGATGTAGAAAAGTATAATGAAGTTTTTGGAAAAACAAAAATAGAGGATATATCTACTGAAGATTATGGAAGGTTTCTTACAAAAAGAACAAGGGGAATGCTTGTTGCTTATCCAGAGCTTGTAAAAGAGTTGGAAAACAATAATCTATACAATGTTTTAAAAGAAACAGAGATGCCTTTGATTAGAGTATTAGCTGATATGGAGATTGAAGGGATAAAAATATCACCAGAATACTTCTCTAAATATAGCTTAGAGCTAGAAAGCAGAATAGATGAGTTAACAAAAAAAATATATGAAGAAGCAGAAGGGGAATTTAATATCAATTCTCCAAAACAATTAGGTGAGGTTTTATTTATTAATTTAAATATTCCCCCAGTGAAAAAAACTAAAACCGGATTTTCAACTGACAGTGAGGTTTTAGAAAAATTAGCTGAACAAGGGTATGAAATAGCTAAATCTATTTTAGAGTTTAGAAAATTAAGTAAATTAAAATCAACTTATGTGGATCCTCTTCCAAGAATGGTTGATGAAAATAATAGATTACATACAACTTTTAATCAAACAGGTACAGCAACAGGAAGATTATCATCATCAGACCCTAATCTTCAAAATATTCCAGTGAGAACTGAAGAGGGAATGAAAATAAGAGCAGGATTTATAGCTAAGGATGGTTCTGTTTTATTGGGAATAGATTATTCTCAAATAGAATTAAGAGTTTTAGCTGAAATATCACAAGATACAAATTTAATAGAAGCGTACTCTGAGAATTTAGATTTACATAGTTTAACAGCTAGAAAAATCTTTGACTTATCATCAGATGCTTTAGTGACAAGAGAGCAAAGAGATGCTGCTAAAACAGTAAACTTTAGTATAATATATGGTAAGACAGCTTTTGGATTATCTCAAGAATTAAAAATAACACCAAAAGAAGCTTCAGATTATATAACAAGATATTTTGAACAGTACCCAGCAGTTAAGCATTTAGAAAAAGAGATAATTGAATATGCTGAAGAACATGGATATGTTGAGACATATTTTAAGAGAAAAAGAATAATAGAAGGAATCAACTCAAAAAATAGAGTTATAAAAAATCAAGCAGAAAGAATGGCTGTAAATACAGTAATTCAAGGAACTGCTGCTGAAGTTTTAAAAAAGGTTATGATAAATTTATATGATTTATTAAAAGATAAAAAAGATATACATATGTTACTTCAAGTTCATGACGAATTGATATTTGAGGTGGAAAAAGAAAAGGTTTTAGAATATAAAGAAAAAATAGAAAAAATAATGAGAGAAAGTATTCAATTCTCTAAAGTTAAATTAGAAGTAAATAGCTCTATAGGACAGAATTGGGCTGAAACAAAGTAGGAGGAGATTGTGTCGTATACTTATAAAGTTAAAAATGAAATACTTCATCGTTGCGACTTGAATGAAGATGAAAAATACGCCGAGATAAGAGCGATACTCTTATTAAAACACGCTATTAATCAAAACAGCATAGAGCTGAAATTAGAAAATAAAGAGATAGCAGAGAGAATTTATTTTATGCTAAAAGAGTTAACAAACTTAAAGATTTTTATAAAATTTTCTAAAAGTAAAAAATTTGGAGAACATAATACTTATGTCATAAGTATTCCATCACAACCTGGAGTAAAAAAATTTATTGAAAATTTAGAAAAATATTCATCTGAAGTAGATGAGGTGAGTGAAGAGGTTGAAAAAGGATTTATAAGAGGAATGTTTTTAGGGTGTGGTTATATAAAATCACCAGAAAAAGAGTATGCTTTAGATTTTTTTGTTGATAGTGATGAATTAGCAGATGAATTATACAACCTCTTAGTGAAACTTGAAAAAAAAGTTTATAAAACAATAAAAAGAAATAAGCCACTTGTATATATGAGAAATGCAGAGGATATTATGGATATAATAGTTTTAATTGGTTCGATGAAAGAGTTTTATAACTATGAAGAAACAACGATGATAAAAGATTTAAAAAATAAAACTATTAGAGAGATGAATTGGGAAGTTGCCAACGAAACTAAAACTTTGGATACAGCTAGAAAACAGGTGAAAATGATAAACTATATTGGGTATAAAATTGGATTAAATGAATTGAGTCCAGTTTTAGAGGAAATAGCATTTTTAAGATTAGAAAATCCAGAGGCATCACTACAAGAGTTAGCAGAGATGATAGGAATATCTAAATCAGGAATTAGAAATAGATTTAGAAGATTAGAAGAAATACATAATGAACTTTTAGAAAAAGAAAGGGAAGCATAAGGGGAGTACAATGAAAATAATAGAGGATATTTTGCTAACTAAAGAAAACTTTGAAAATACATACGTAGCTATAGGTGCTTTTGATGGAATTCATATGGGACACAGGGAATTAATTTCTCAAGCTGTAAAAAAAGCAAAAGAAACCGGTGGTAAATCAGTTGTTTTTACTTTTTTAAATCATCCAATGGAAGTGACAAATACAGTAAAAGCACCTAAATTAATTAGCTCTTTAGAAGAGAAAATTCATATAATAGAATCTTTAGGGGTAGATTATTTAATACTTCAACCATTTACTCAAGAGTTTTCTAATATGACTCCTCAGATATTTGTAGAAAGAGTTTTAGCAGAGTTGTTAAAAGCAAAAGAGATATATGTAGGATTTAACTTTTCTTTTGGAAAAGGGGGAAAAGGAACAGTTGAGAATTTAAGACAATTGGGAAAACAACATAAAATTTTCGTTAATATAATAGAACCAGTAAAAATTAAAGAGCAGATTATAAGTTCAACATTTATAAGAGAAATGTTAGCAACGGGGAATTTAGATATAGCTAATAGATGCTTAGGACAACCATTTTTAATTATTGGTGAAGTTGTTCATGGAAGAAAGTTAGGAAGAATAATGGGGTTTCCTACGGCAAATTTAAAAATATTAAATAAGATATATCCACCTTTTGGTATATATGGAGGAAGAGTTAAAATAGAAGGTGAACAAAATTGGTGGCATGCAGTCATTAATATAGGAAAAAATCCAACATTGAAACCTGATGAAAGAAGTATTGAGGTTCATATATTAGATTTTGATAAAGATATATATGGAAAAAGAATATATGTTTCTTTAATAGAGTTTTTAAGACAAGAAAAAAAATTTAATTCAATGGATGAATTAAAAGAAACAATAAAAAATGATGTTTTAAATTGGAAAGAAAAGGTAAGGGTAAAAGCAGATGGAGATTGTATTAAAAATAGATAACTTTGAAGGCCCTTTAGACCTTTTACTACATCTTATAGAAAAGAAGAAAATGAAAATATCTGAAATAAAAATATCTCAGATAATAGATGAATATCTTCAATTTATAGAGAAAGCACAAAGTGATAGTTTAAGTGTAAAGGTGGAGTTTTTAGAAATTGCATCGGAACTATTAGAGATAAAAGCAGTATCTATACTAAGTGTTGAAAAGGAAGAGGAAAAAGAAAAGGATCTAAAAAGAAGATTAGAAGATTATAAAGTATTTAAAGAAGTTGCACAAGTGATATCAAGTATTGAATGTGAATACAACATCTCTTATACTAGAAAAGAAGGAAGAAAAATAACTAAAAATATTCCTAAGGAGTTTGATTTAACTAGTCTAAAACTTCAAGATATGTTTAATAGTTATGTAAAATATTTGCCAAAAGATGAGGAGTATCTAGAAATTGAGGTTGAAAAAAGATATTCTTTAAAAGAGGAAATGGATAGAATAAAAGTTATTCTTTACTCTTCAGAAAAGGTTGTATTAGAACTTTTTAGACGAGCAGAAAATAGAACTCATTTAGTATATATATTTTTAGCAATTTTAGATTTATATAGAGATGGGGTTATATTAATAGAGGGTGAAGGTAACTTAAAGCTCTTTAGGAGGGATTAAGTGGAATACAATTATAAGATATACACACCAGAAAAATATGCTAGTAGCATGAGTAAAGTAGCTTTGAATAAATATTTAGAAAATAATTTGAAAGAGGATATACTAAATATAAAAGTAATAGATATATCATGTGGCTCTGGAAATCTTTTGTTAGCAATATTAGAGGAGTTGTTAAAAATTTCAAAGGAAATTTTTGGAGAATATAGATATAGTGAAAATTGGATAACAGGATTTGATGTAGATTTAAATGCATTAAAACTATTAGAAAAAAGAGCTGAGGCTCTTTTCTTCAAATATGGGGTCTTTGGAAAACTAAACCTGAAAGAGTGTGATTCATTATATGAAAAAATAGAGGAAAAATATGATATAGTAATAGGAAATCCACCATATTTAGGAGAAAAAAATCATAAAGAAATTTTTCATACAATAAAAGAAACTGATTTTGGGAAAAAATATTATAAACCAAAAATGGATTATTTCTATTTTTTTATAGATAAAGGTATTGATATATTAAAAGATAGTGGTATTTTAGTATATTTAACTACCAATTATTGGCTAAAAGCTGATAGTGCAGAAGGGATAAGAGAAAAAATGAAGTTTGAAGGTAGTTTCTTTAGATTGGAAAACTATAGTTATTCAATATTTAAAGATGCTATTGGGCAACACAATATAATTTTTTATTGGCAGAAAAATAGAGAAAACTTAGAGATATCTGTAAATGATGATGGTATCGAGTATTCTATTGAACAAGAAAATATTTTTACAGAGGAACACAGTAAAATTGCATTAATTCCCCCTTTTTGGAAAGAAAATATAAAGAAAATTAGAGAGAAAAGTAATGTTGTTTTAGGAGATCTTGTAAATATTAATCAGGGAATAGTGAGTGGAGCTGATAAAGTTTTTGTTTTTGATGAATACAAAGAGGAGTTCAAAAAATATTTAAAACCATTTTATAAAAATAGAGATATAGGTAAATATGAAATATCAAAAAAACCACCATTTTGGATTATGTATTTAAATGGCAAGTCTAAATTAGATGATGTAGTTACAAATTATTTATTGGATTATAAGAGTAAACTATCTATGCGAAGAGAGGTTATAAATAATAGGATAAATTGGTGGGAGTTACAATGGGCTAGAGATGAAGATATTTTTTTAAAACCTAAAATTATAGTTAGGCAAAGATGTAAAACTAATAACTTCGCTTATACAGAAAAAGAGTTCTATGGAAGTGCAGATATATATTATTTAACTGCGAAAACAGAAGAAGTTAATTTATACTATATTTTAGGTTATTTAAATTCTAAAATTTTCTTTTCGTGGTTTAATTATATAGGAAAGAAAAAAGGAAAGAATTTAGAGTTTTATTCAACTCCTTTAAAAGAATCTCCACTATATTATCCAACTATTCAAGATGAAATAAGATATATTGAAAATCTTGTAAAAAAACAACTTGAAAATTATAGTGAAAATATTCAAGATGAAATTGATAATTATTTTAGTAAGGTAATGAATATAAAAAAAATGAGTGAAGAGAATTAACTCTCCACTCATTTTTTTTTGATAATAAATATTATAAACCTTTTATGTCATTTGCTATAAATTGAGCTTTAGCACCAAATATAGCTTGAACTCCATTTTGTCCAACTTTTAAAACCCCAGAAGCTCCAAGTCTTTTTAATTCTGCATCATTTACAAGAGCAGTATCTTTAACTTCAAGTCTTAATCTAGTGATACAAGCATCAACAGAGATAACGTTTTCTTTTCCTCCTAAAGCAGCAAGAACTAGAGTAGCTAATTCACTACCTTCAGCTTTAGGTTGATCATCAACTTCAGCTCCAACTTCTCTTCCAGGAGTAGCTAAGTTGAATTTTCTGATAAAGAATCTGAATCCAAAGTAGTAAACTACAGAGAATCCTAAACCTACAACAATAACCATTGGCCAGTTAGTTTCAAACCCTTCAGTTCCAGGAAGAACACCAAACATAATGTAGTCAATAACTCCACCAGAGAATGTCATACCAATTCTAACACCAAACATATTCATTAACATAAATGATAATCCAGCGAAAATACAGTGAATTCCATATAGTATAGGAGCAACGAATAAGAAAGAGAACTCTAAAGGCTCAGTTATTCCTGTTAAGAAAGAAGTAAGAGCAGCAGAGAATAAAATTCCAGCAGCCATTTTTTTATTTTCAGTTCTTGCTTCATGATACATTGCAAGAGCAGCAGCAGGTAATCCAAACATCATGAATGGGAATTTACCAGTTAAGAATTTACCAGCTCCAGAGTAAGTAGCTGATGAGAATGAATGAACTCCATCTTTTAACATTGCAAACCAAATAGCTTGATCTCCGTTAACTATTTGTCCAGCATTATTTGTATACTCTCCGAATTGATACCAGAAAGGAGCATAGAAAATATGGTGTAATCCAAATGGGATTAAAGCTCTTTCTGTAATTCCAAATAATAATGTAGAAATATTAGTGTTTGTTTCGTTAGCTAAATAAGATAATTGAGCAAGTCCTGCTTGAACAGGTTGCCAAATGTATGGCATAGCTAAACCAACTAAGAAAGCAAGAACTGCAGTCATAATAGGAACTAATCTTTTTCCTGCAAAGAAACCTAAGAAAGCTGGTAACTCTGTTTTATAGAATTTCTTGTAACAAATAGCAGCGATAATACCTGCAATAAGTCCTCCGAAAACTCCAGTTTGAAGAGTAGGTATTCCTAAAACCTCTGCGAAAGCAGGATTTCCAGCAGCAATACCGTTAGCAGCGTCTGTAAGTGTTCCCATAGTAGTATTCATAATTAAAAGTGCAACAATAGCAGCAAGAGCAGCAATACCGTCTCCACCAACTAAACCAATAGCAGCTCCAACGGCAAATAAAAGTGGTAAATTACCAAATATTATTCCTCCAGCTTGTTCCATTAAAGGTATACCTAACTTATTTCCAGCAGCAAGGAATATACCAGCAGCTGGTAAAATCGCAACCGGTGTCATCAAAGCTTTACCGATTTTTTGAACTTCAGCAAATATTTTCATAAAACTCCTCCATAAGATTGATAATAAAGAATATTTAATTCACTAAAAGAATACATTTTATTTTGAAAAAAGTCAAGAAAATTATCAAAATAAATGAGCCTTTTTTTTACGCATTATTTGTGTTATAATTTAACAAAAGATTTTAAAAGGGAGTAAAAATATCTATGGAAACAGATAAAAAAAACAAAAAATATAAGATACTTGAACCCTTTTTTAAGAAGGAGAAAAAGTTAAGAGAGATAGAAAAAGAAACTCAAATCTCTTATGCCACTTTAAAAAGGTGGGTAAGTCAATATAAAGATTCAGGAGAAAAAGGTCTAGTAAAAAAAACTCGAGTAGATAAAAATACTTTTAAAAAGGTAAACGAAGATGTAATGGAACATTTAAAGACTTTATATAAAGAGTATCATGCACTGCCAGTAACTAAGTTATATGAAAAAGCTAAAAAAACTCTCAGTTCCTACAATAGTATGATAAGTTATCCTACTTTCTTTAGAATAATAAATAATTTAGATGAGAATATTAAACAAAATTCGATAAAATCTGTAAAAAAAGATAAAGTATATGAATATGCTATTATACAAAAAGCTATACCGATTCCTTTTTTTAACAATAAAAATAAAATTTTTTATTTGACTATTTTTTATAATAAAGAAAATTATAAAATAATAAATTTTATTTTTGAAGAAGAGAAAAGAGAATTGATAAAACTATTTAATTTTATTCAAGAAAGTATTATAATAGAGGGAGCTTATCCTAAAAATATATCTTTAGATGAAAGAATTCAAGGAGTTTCTAAAAATTTATTAAGAACGATATTTTTTCAAACTAAAATTAGTTTTATCCAAGAAGAAGCAGATGAAAACATGATGGGGTTTGTTAGATATATAGATACAGATATTTTAAAGGAGTTTAATAAAGAAAAGCCGAAAGATATAAAAGAGATTTCATTATTTATAAAAAAATATTTATTTATAGAAGATAGAAAAATAGAAAATTTAAATAATGAGGAAAAATATAAGCTTCTATATTTTTTACACAAGTATAAAAGAAAAGTTTATAATAGTGGAGTTAGAGTAAAAAATAATATATATAGTAGTTCGTTACTAAAAGAAAAAGAAGGAACTATTGTGGATGTATTTTATAATGAATTTTTTATAGATAGTGTAGATATTTATATAAAAGATATGTTTGTTGATAAAGCTAAAATAATAAAATAAATACTAGGAGTGTGCATGTTTAAAAATTTTTTAAAAGGAATAGTAATAGGAGTTGCAAATGTTTTACCTGGTGTTTCAGGAGGAACACTAGCAGTGGTGTTAAATATTTATGATAAATTAACAGAAGCAGTTGGGAATTTTTTAACAGCTTCAATGGCAAAAAAAATAGAATATGCTAAATTTTTATCGCAAATAGGATTGGGAGCAGTAATTGGAATTGTTGCATTTGCAGGAGTTATTTCTAAAATGTATACGTTGTATCCTAGAGGAACAACAATTGTTTTTCTATTTTTGATACTTCCATCAATTCCAGTAATATTAAAAGGTGAAAAATTTTTTAAAAGAGACAATCTCTTTGCTTTTTTTGCAGGAGTTATATGTACAGGGATTTTTATATATATAACTAAGTTGTTTGCAGGAGAAGAAGTTATAAGGACAGCAGTCTCTATTTTTACATTATCTTATGGAATAAAACTTTTTTTCTGTGGAATAGTAGCAGCGGGAGCTATGGTAATACCTGGAATTTCAGGATCTTTATTACTTATGATAATGGGAGAATATTATAATATATTAGGGTATATAAAAAGTTTTAATATATTACCATTAAGTTTTTTTGCTGTAGGAACTGGAATAGGATTAATTTTAGTTTCTAAAGGGATAAATATACTACTTAATAAATATAGAAGTTATACTTTAAACTTTATAGTTGGTATAATAATAGTTTCTTTGGTACAAATAATAGAAACATTGTTTATATAATAAAAAAAGCCTTAAAAAGGCTTTTTTATTTTATAATTTTTTTAAAGCTTCTAAAGCAGCGTCATAATTAGGCTCTTCAGTAATCTCTTTTAAATACTCAGTGTAAGCAATTTTACCATTTTTATCTATAATAATTACAGCTCTTGAAGTTAATCCAAGTTCTTTAATATATAGTCCATAGTTATGAGAAAACTCTCTATCTTTATAATCTGAAGTAGTTATTGCATTTTTAATATCTTTAGCTCCACAGAATCTGTTTAAAGCAAAAGGTAAATCCATAGAAATAGTTAAGATAATAACATCCTCTAACTTTGCAGCTTCTTTATTAAATCTGATAGTTTGCATTTCACAAACAGGTGTATCAATAGATGGCATAGCTGAAATAACTACAGTCTTTCCTTTTAAATCGTTTAGAGAAAGAGGTGATAAATCAGTTTTTGTAACAGTAAAGTTAGGTGCAACATCTCCAACAATAACCTCTTTTCCAACTAATGTTAAAGGACTTCCACCAAATGTAATAACGTCTTTTCTTTCCATGATAAAACCTCCTAAATTTTGTATTTAAATTATACTTTTTTAGTGTATAAAATGCAAGAAAAATTTTTAGAATTTTTAACATCATCAGCACCGCTTAGTATCATACTTTGATAAAGTTGGCTTTTGAATGTTTCAAGGGTAACTTTAACTCCTTCTTGCCTACCTCCAATAGATCCCCAAATTATAGGACGACCAATTAAAACTCCATCAGCTCCAAGTGCTAGATACTTAAGAATATCCACTCCTTCTCTTACTGCTCCATCGGCTAAGATAGTTATATTATTACCTACAGCTTGAGATATTTCTTGTAAAACTTCAGCGGGAGCAAAAGTTTCGTTTAAACAACGCCCACCGTGATTAGAAACAACAATAGCAGAAGCTCCAGCTTCAACACATATTTTAGCTTCATCAACAGTTAAAATTCCTTTTATGATAACTGGAAGCTTTGTTGATGAAATAATCTCTTTTAAATCACTTAAAGTTTTTGGACCTACAGGTTGATTAAATAATTTCATTGTAACAAGACCAGCACCATCTACATCAATTCCAACAGCAATAGCTCCAGCTTCTTCAGCTAATCTTATTCTTTTTATGATTTCAGAATTTTCTCTAGGTTTAATTATAGCAATACCTTTACCATTAGATCTTTTTATTGCATCAATTCCTACTTGAAAACAGTTAGGGTCTCCTGTATCTCCAATCATAGCTATAGTCCCAGCATCAATAGCTCCAAATACGATATCGTTAGAGTATTCTTCATCACTAACATATCCACCCATATTGAACTTTGTTCCAGTTATAGGAGCAATCATAGCTGGAAAAGATAACTCTTCTCCAAAGAAGTTACGCTTTAATTTAGGATCAGTTACTCCATGTAAAGTTCTCATTGCAACTTTAACTTCTTTTAATTTTTCATATGATCTTTGAAAACTACCACCACTAACAGCTCCACCCATTCCAGGAACTTTTCCTGCACACCATCGGCCGTTACACTCTGCACATAATATACAAAAATCTTTCATTCTTTCCTTTGCATTTTTTTTAATCTCTTTTATATCCACTTTTCTCCTCCCGTAAAATGTTTATTTTGAACAATCTTTTGTATCAATAATTAAAGTAACTGGTCCATCATTTAAAAGTTCAACTTTCATATCGGCTCCAAAAATACCAGCTTCAGTTTTAAATCCAAGATCTTTACATTTTTTTAGAAATTTTTCATATAATTCATTTGCTACATCAGGTTTAGCAGCATCGATAAATGCAGGTCTACGTCCTTTAATACAATTTCCATAAAGAGTAAATTGAGAGATGATTAAAAGTTCACCATTAACATCTTTTAATCCTAAGTTCATTTTATCTTCAGAATCGTTAAAAACTCTTAAATCAGTTATTTTTTTAGCTAACCAATCAACTTCCTTTTCAGTATCTGTATGGGTAACACCTAAAAGCACAAGAAATCCTTGTTTGATCTCTCCAGTAATTTGATTATCAACACTAACACTCGCATGCTTAACTCTTTGTATAACAGCTCTCATAAAGCAACTCCTTTTCTATTTTTATTGGTAATTATATCATAAAAGTGATATAATTATTAAGAAAAATTAAAAACTAATATTTTATGAAGAGGTACAATATGGGGAGAGAAAGAGTTTTAACAGATTTTGCAAAAGTTATTAATTCAGATAGGTATCAATATACAGAAAGTGATATTTTTCTAATGGAAAATATGGAAGAGAAAGAAGCTATATTTGATATGTATTTCAGAAAAACTGAAGATGGTGGTTTTGCTGTTGTATCGGGAGTTCAAGAAGTAATTGAGTTAATTGAAATTTTAAATGAAACAAGTGAGGATGAAAAAAGGGAGTATTTTTCTAAAATAATAGAGGAAAAACATCTATTAGAATATTTAGTAAAAATGAAGTTTACAGGGAATCTTTATGCAATGAGGGATGGAGAGATAGTTTATCCAAATGAACCTATAATTTCAATAAAAGCACCTTTAATTCAAGCTAAAATTTTAGAAACACCAATTTTAAATTTAATGAACATGCAGTTAGCTATAGCAACAAAAGCTTCAAGAATAACTAGAGCGGCACATCCAATTCCTGTAAGTTCTTTTGGAAGTAGAAGGGCACATGGATTTGATAGTGCAGTATCGGGAACTAAGGCTTCAATAATAGGAGGATGTTTATCACATTCAAATATAGTTACAGAATATAAATATGGAGTTCAAAGCGTAGGAACAATGGCGCACTCGTTTATACAAGCTTTTGGTGTTGGTGCTTTAGCTGAGAAAAAAGCATTTGATACTTTTATAAAACATAGAAGAGAAAGAAAAGCTAATTCTTTAATATTATTAATAGATACATATAATACATTAGGAATAGGATTAAAAAATGCCATTCAAAGCTTTAAAGATAATGGAATAGATGATTCTTATAAAGGAAATTATGGAATAAGAATCGACTCAGGAGATTTGGCATATTTATCAAAAAAATGTAGAAAAGAGTTAGATGCTGCAGGATTAAAAAAAGCAAAAATATTTTTAACAAACTCTTTAAATGAATCTCTAATAAAATCTTTAAAAGAACAGGGAGCTTGTGTAGATATATTTGGCGTAGGAGACGCTATTGCTGTAAGTAAGTCTAATCCATGTTTTGGAGGAGTTTATAAAATTGTAGAAATTGATTATAAACCTGTTATAAAACTTTCAGAAGACGTTATAAAAATTTCAAATCCTGGGTTTAAAGAGGTATATAGAATTTATGATAAGGAAGGATTTGCATATGCAGATTTAATAACTCTTGTAAATAATGATTCTGATAAAGAAAAATTATTAAGAGGAGAAGATCTAATAATCAGAGATGAAAAATATGAATTTAAATCTAGTTTATTAAAAAAGGGAGAGTATACATATAAAAAGATAACACGTGAATTTGTAAAAAATGGTGTTGTAATGGAAGAGAGCTCTCAACTTATGGATGTATTAAATTCAAGGGATTATTATCTTGATTCTTTAAATAGAATATCTGAAGAAAGAAAAAGATTGGAAAACCCACATCAATATAAAATAGATTTATCTAAAGATTTATTGGAATTAAAATATAATCTAATTAAAGAGATTAAAAGTCAAATAAATTAAAAATAGGCTGACATGAGTCAGCCTATTATAATCATTTATCTAAACCAACAATAAGCAATTCAGCAGAAGCTAAATTTGTAGCAATTGGAACTTTATGAACATCAGAAACTCTAATAAGTGCTGAGATATCAGGTTCGTGTGGTTGAGATGTTAAAGGATCTCTAAAAAATAAAACAGCTGCGATATTATCAGTAGCTACTTCGGCACCAATTTGTTGATCGCCACCTATAGGTCCTGATTTGAAGCGTTGAATTTGTAAGTTAGTTGCCTCCATAATTCTAAGTCCAGTTGTACCAGTTGAAACAAGAGGGTATTTTGCCAAGATGTGCTCATATTTTTTCGCAAAGCTAACCATTTCTGGTTTCATGTTGTCGTGAGCGATTAATGCTATTTTTTTCATTTTGACCTCCATAAGTTTTACTATAATCATTATACAATAAAAAATTAATATATAAAAGGAGTAAGTGTATGAATTTTGATAAAATTAATTATATTGAGAGGAAAACTGGGGAAATAAAAACAGAAATTCCACCTGGAGAAGGATTTTTAAAGTTTTTATATTATAATCCCTTAGGAAAATTACCTCTAAATTTAGTTGTTAGAAAAAAATTTTTAACAGATTATTATGGAAAAAAGATGTCTGAAAAATCATCTATAGAAAAAATAAAGCCTTTTGTAGAAGAGAATTCTATAAATATGAATGAGTCAAAAAAAAGAGTTGAAGAATTTACATCTTTTAATGATTTTTTTATAAGAGAGCTAAAAGAGGGAGCAAGAGAAATAGCTGGAGATGAAAATATATTAGTATCTCCTGCAGATGGAAAAATATTAATTTTTAATAATTTAAAAGAAACAACAAAATTTTTTTTAAAGGGAGATGAATTTACATTAGAAGAATTTCTAATGGATAAAGAGGAAGCTAAAAAATTTCAAGGTGGAACAATGGTAATTATAAGACTTGCACCAGTAGATTATCATAGATTTCATTTTCCTGCAGATGGAATAATAGGTGAATCTAAATTAATAGATGGATATTATTATTCTGTATCTCCTTATGCAATAAAAAAGAACTTTAGAGTTTATTGCGAAAATAAAAGGGAGGTTTCAATTTTAAAGACTGAAAAGTTTGGTGAAATAGTTTTAAGTGAAATTGGAGCTACGATGGTTGGTGGAATAAAACAAACATACAGACCAAATACTTTAGTAAAAAAAGGTGAAGAAAAAGGATATTTCTTCTTTGGAGGGTCGTCGTGTGTATTACTTTTCCAAGAAAATAAGGTTGATTTTGATAAAGATATTTTAGAAAATAGTAGTAAAGGACTAGAAACTAAAGTATATATGGGTGAAAAAATAGGAAAAGCTAAGTAGGTGTATCTGTGAAAAAACAAAAAAAATATTTTAGAAAAGGGGATGTAGTAGTTTATACAATACTAATTAGTATATTTTCTGTACTAGGATTTCAAATAACAAAATTTAAAGCCTCAGATGCTGCGAGTGCTGAGGTTTATGTAAATAATCAGTTAAAGTATGTATATCCATTACAAACAGAAGAAAAAGATATTTTTGTTCCAACTGATATAGGTGGAGTAAATGTAAAAATAAAAGATAAAAAAATAAGAGTTACAACTTCAAATTCTCCGTTAAAATTGAATGTAAAACAAGGTTGGATAGGACAACCAGGAGAGGTTATAATTGGAGTTCCTGATCGATTAATAATTAAGGTTGTTGGAAAAACAAATGAACGATCAGACGATGTAGACTTTGTAATAAAATAAGTAAGAAAGGAGTAAAGTAATGAAAAAAGGATATCTACATTTATTTATAGTTGGATTATTATTGATTTTAATTCAAACTTTTTTTCAATATAACGAAGCTTTCAATTCTATTGTAGGGCAAATGGTAAGTTCTGTGACTCCATTTATATATGCTATTTTTATAGCTATATTAGTAAGTCCACTTGTGAAAATTTTTGAAAATAAAGTAAAAATGAAAAGATCATGGGCAATTGGAATAAGTTTAATGATAGTTTTTCTGGTTATAATTGAGTTAGTTTTAATTATAGTTCCAAATATAATAAATAGTGTAACCGATTTAATTGATAAGTTTCCAACTATGCTAACAAGCTTAAGTTCTAACACTGAGCACTTAATAGATTTTTTAAAAGAAAAAGATTTATTATTTTTTGATCCTAAAGAGATAGAAAATAATTTAATAAAATTTACAAGAACTAATTTAGGAAACTTTAAAAATTTAGCATTTGGATTAGGAGCTGGGGTTTTAAGAAGTTTAATGGGAGTAATTAACTTTTTTATTGGAGTTTTTATCTCTCTTTATTTAATGTATAGTAAAGAATATTTTATGGAGTTTTTAGAAAATGTTTTTTTACTTTTTACTACAAAATCAAAAGCAAAATATGGTGTAGATTTTGTTAGAAAAGTAAACGATGTATTTTTAAAATATATTTTAGGAAGAATATTGACATCTGCAGTTGTAGGGTTTTTAGTGTTTTTAGTTCTTTTTATAGCAAAAGTACCATATGCTCTTTTAAGTGGAGTTATGGTAGGAATAGGAAATATGATTCCATATGTGGGATCGATAGTAGCTGGAACAATAGCTACGTTCTTGATATTATTGGCAGCTCCATTAAAAGTAGTGTATCTTTTTATAGCTATTGGAGTAGGACAAGCTGTAGATGGATTTATAATTGGTCCAAAAATAATGGAAGAATCTGTTGGAATGAGTAGTTTCTGGACCATTGTAGCAGTAATGGTTTGTGGAAGTTTCTTTGGACCTTTAGGAATGTTTTTAGGAGTACCAGTATTTGTAATTATAAAATTTATATATTTAGAGTGTTTAAAAAAAAGGAGTGAATAGATGAGTAAGAAGTATAGATTAATAGCCTCAGCAACAATGGGGTTAGAGAGCGTTGTTAAAGATGAGTGTAAAGATTTAGGATTTGAAAATATTGAAACATTTAACGGAAGAGTTGAATTTGATGGAGATGAAAAAGACATTGTAGAAGCTAACTTACACTTAAGATGTGCAGATAGAGTTTTTATAAAAATGGGAGAGTTTAAAGCTCTAACTTTTGATAATTTATTTGAAAATATAAAAAGGTTACCTTGGGAAAATATAATTTCAATAGATGGAGAGTTTCCAATAAGTTGGGTAAGTTCAGTAAAATGTAAACTTTTTTCAAAATCTGATATTCAGAAAATTGTAAAAAAGGCGATAGTTGAAAGATTAAAAGTAGCATACCAAACAGAAAGACTTATTGAAACAGGAGCTCATTATAGAGTTAAGATACAAGCGCATAATGACATATTTTTAGTTATGATTGATACAAGTGGTGAAGGATTACATAAAAGAGGTTACAGAAACTTAATAAATGAAGCGCCTCTAAAGGAAACAATGGCAGCAGCTTTAGTATTATTAAGTCGTTGGAAAGGTGGAGATAGACCTCTATTAGATCCAATGTGTGGAACAGGAACTATTGCAATAGAAGCAGCTATGATAGCAAGAAATGTAGCTCCAGGAGTAAATAGAAACTTTGCATCTGAAAAGTGGGATATAATACCTGAAAACTTATGGATTGATTTAAGAGATGAAGCGTTTTCAAGGGAAGATTATGATAAAGAAGTGAAAATATATGCTTCTGATATAGACTCTGAAACAGTTGAAGTAGCTAAATTAAATGCTATAAGAGCTGGGGTAGAAGAAGAGATTGAATTTAAATGTATGAACTTTTTAGAGTTAGAAACAATGGCAGAAAAAGGTTGCATAGTATCAAATCCACCATATGGAGATCGTTTGTTAGATGAAGATGCTGTAGAAAGATTGTATGGTCTTATGGGAGATATTTTCCAAATGAGATTCCCAAAATGGTCTTACTATATAATTACATCTTATGAAAATTTTGAAAAAGTATTTGGGAAAAAGGCCACAAAAAATAGAAAGCTATATAATGGTGGAATAAAATGTCACTATTATCAATATTATGGAGCTAGATAATGAATGAATTTGACTTAATAGTAGTTGGAGGAGGACCGGGAGGAATTTTTACAGCTATTACAGCAGCAGAAAGAGGCTTTAAAGTAGCTCTTTTAGAAAAAAATAAACGTATAGGAAATAAAATATTGGTAGCAGGGAGCGGAAAATGTAATTTAACTCACACTGGAAAGCCTAAAGATTTTTCTGATAAATATGGACAAAATGGAAAATTTTTAAAAGAGGCTTTAAATAAATACTCTCCAGAGATGTTAAAGATGTTTTTTAAAGAAAATGGGTTACCTTTAGTTTTAGTTGAAGAAACTGGAAAATATTTTCCTGAAACATTTAGTTCTTTAGATGTTGTAGATCTTTTAAAAAGAAAGATGTTGACTTTAGGCATTAAAATAATAGAGGGAATAAAAATAGAAGGTATTCAAAAAAACTTAGAGATATTTTCAATTTTTACGGATAAAGGATTATATAAGTGTGATAATTTAGTTCTAGCAACAGGTGGAAAATCTTATCCTGGAGTTGGAACAACAGGAGATGGATATGTGATGGCTAAGGAACTAGGGCATAAAATTGTACCGCCAAAACCAGCACTAAGTCCTATATATGTGAGAGATTATTTTTTTCAAGAACTTTCTGGAATAAGTTTTCAAAATGTTAAAATTACTATTTGGAAAGAGAATAAAAAAGTTATAGAAAAAAAAGGAGCTGTTTTATTGACGCATACAAATTTTAGTGGTCCTGGAATATTGGATAATTCAAGATTTGTTGAAAGTGAAAGTCAGTTAGAGATTAATTATATTGGAAAAGAGTATGAAATTTTAAATAAAGAGCTAATCGAAGAGATGAATAAAGATGGTAAAAAAACAATAAAGAAAGTTTTATCTTATTATTTTTTACCTGAAAGATTTATAAAAACTATATTGTCTATTTTAGAAATAAGTGAAGAGTTAAAAATGGCAGAACTTTCAAAAGAAAAAAGAGAGAGTCTAGTAAAATTATTAACTTCAAATAAGATGGAGATAACAAAAGTTGGAAGTTTTGAGATGGCTATGGTAACAAGAGGAGGAGTTTCTTTAGATGAGGTAAATGCTAAAACTATGGAATCTAAAAAAATACAAGGTCTTTATTTAGTTGGAGAACTTTTAGATGTCGATGGAGATACAGGTGGATATAATATTCAAGCAGCATGTTCTACTGGAGTTTTAGCTGGAAAATCTATGAGAAAAAAGGAGAGAGAATAATGAAAAAAGAGGAATTTATAAGTTATGCTCAAGAAGTAATTTTAACAGTTTTAAAGATTACTTCTACTCAATTGGATAAGTTAAGAGAGATGGGAGATATTTCAGGCGAGGAAATTTTAACTGAAAAAGTTTTATTACCTTATGAAAAAATATATGGGGCACTTTTAGAAATGAAAGTAGACAAAATGAATGAAGAAGAGTTCAACTCTTTTAAAGACATGGTAGAAGAGATAAGAGAAAAAAATAGATTACCGCTTGAAAAAATTCAAGAGACTTTAAAAAAGAGAGAAGAACTAAAAAATAAGTCGGGAGCTATAGTTGTAAAAAGATTTTTTAAATATAATTTGAATAGATTGCTAGACAAAAAGGATAAAATACTTAACAGATACAATCAGCTAGCAACAGAAGAACAAAATTTAGAAAACTTATTAAAAGACACTATACAAGAAGAGGAACAATTTGATATAATTTATAAGCTGCAACCAGTGAGAGAAAAACTTAGAGATACAGAGGATAAGTACTTAGTTGTTGAAAAAGATATCAATCAATTAAAAAAGAAGTTAGAATCTAAATGGCCTTATGAAATTTACGGGGTTGTTTCAGAAGAGGAACTTTTAGAAACATATAAAGAAGCTTTTAAAATGGAGGACTAGTAAGAATGGAAAAAGGATTCAAACAGATTTTGATTTTATTGGCAGTATTTATTGTCTTTTTTCTTTCGAAAAAGATGTTTGCAAAACCAAGAGTTGTTTTAGGAAAAAATATGGAGGTAAGAAATATGAAAGAAGTAAAATTAAACGCAAAAATAGTTACACCAAGAGGAGATATTAACTTAGTTCTTTTCCCAGAAGTAGCACCAGTAACAGTATTAAACTTTGCGCACTTAGCAATGAGAGGATACTACAATGGTATTAAATTTCATAGAGTAATTGAAGACTTTATGATTCAAGGTGGAGATCCAACAGGAACAGGAACAGGTGGACCAGGATATCAATTTATAGATGAGTTTAAAGAAGGAGTAGTTTTTGATAAAAAAGGAATATTAGCAATGGCTAATGCTGGACCAGAAACAAATGGGTCACAATTCTTTATAACTCATGTTGAGACACCTTGGTTAAACTACAAGCATACAATTTTTGGTGAAGTTGTATCTGAAGCTGACCAAAAAGTTGTAGACTCAGTAAAGCAAGGAGATATCATTGAGAGAATTGAGATTACAGGAGATGTAGAAGAGTTCTTAAAAAATGAGGAGAATGCTGAATTTACAGCTCAAATGGATGAAATCTTAGATTCTCAATTTCCAAATTTAGTACAATACTAATTTAAAAATAGGGGGATAATTCTCATGGTGAAGATAGAGAATGAAAAGTTAACTGTACTAATTAATAAGTTTGGTGCAGAATTGAAAAGTGTTATAAACAAAGAGAATGGAATTGAATATATTTGGCCAGGAACTGAGGGAAGTTTTAAAAAAAGTGCTCCAAATTTATTTCCTTTTATAGGGAATATTTTAAGTGGAGAAATAGATTATCCTTTAGGGAAAAATGAAAGAGTTACTCTTCCAATGACAAAGCATGGATTTGCTAGAGATTTAGAGTTTGAAACTTTAGAAGTAACAAATGATACAGCAAGATTTCAATTAAAACCAAATTCATATACAAAGGAAAGATATCCTTATAATTTCTCTTTAATAGTTGAATACATATTAGTAGAGGATACTTTACATCATAATTATATAGTTAAAAACAGTGATGTAGTTGAGATGTACTATCATATCGGTGGACATACAGCTTTTTATTGTAACTATAATAATGACAAAACTTTTGAGAATTATTATTTAGAATTAAAAGAAGAAGAGTGTAATTTATATAAAATTGATGAAAGAAATAACTCTTTTTTATTTGATATTCCAGAGAAGATAACAATATGTGAGAAGTTTAATTTATCGAAAGATAAATTTGCTAAAGATGCATTAGTATTTGAAGGGATGGAAAATAAACAAATAGATATAAAACATTTAAACTCTTCTCATGGAGTTGAATTTAAATTTGAAAATTTACCAATATTAACTTTATGGACAAGTACAGATTCGAGTGAATTTATTTGTTTAGAACCATGGGCTGGAATAACAGATTTTACAAATGGTTCTAATAAAGTCGAAAGTAAAAAAGAGATTCAGAGATTAAATTCAAATGAACAAAAGAAATATTCACAAATAATAAGATTTTATTAAAATAAACACTTCTATACAGAGATTGTATCTTTGGATAGAAGTGTTTTTATTTTGTTTAATTATTTTCCAAAAGAACAATGTGGAAAAGTACAGATTGGGCAGTCAAGACATAGTCCCCCATGACCATAAGAAGCAATATCTTCAAAAGTTATTTTTTCATCGGCTAAAATTCTAGGTAAAACTAAATCAAAAGCAGTTCTTTTAGAGTGCATAACACAACCAGGTAAACCTAAGATAGCTCTATCTCCATGATAAGCTAAAAGCAACATAGCTCCAGGTAAAACAGGGGAACCATAAGTTATTAACTCTCCACCCATCTCTCTTATAGCAAGAGGAGTTCTATCATCAGGATCTACAGACATACCACCTGTACAAAGAATAAGTTCAGCCTCGCTATCTAGTGCTTCTTGTATTTTCTCTTTTATCATCTCTTTTTCATCTGAAGAGAATGCATGATAAACAACTTCGCATCCATATTCTTCAACTTTTTTAGTTAGAATAGGACCGAATTTATCTTGAATTCTTCCGTAGAAAACCTCATTTCCAGTGGTTATGATAGCTATTTTTTTTGATTTGATTGGTAAAATTTTAATAATATTTTCTTTTGAGATATTTTCCATCTCTATGATTTTATCTTCATTGATAACTAGAGGAATAACTCTTGTTCCAGCTACTTTTGTTCCCTTTTTTATGGGTGTGTTATTGTGTAAAGTAGATACAATAATTTCTCCTAGACTATTTATTTTTAGTAATTCAGCTACATCAACTTTCAAAAGTCCATCAATATTTGCAATAAAATCTATTTTTCCCTCTTTTATTGGTGAAAAATCTAAGCCTTCACCAGCAATATGTTCTTTTATTCTAATTGCAGCATCATTTTCATGTAAAGTTCCCTCTTGATGCTCCCATACGTAAAGGTTGTCTTTTCCTAGTTTTAAAAGCTCTGGAATATCCTCTGATTGTATAATATGACCTTTTTTGAAGGCTACCCCTTTAAATTCTCCAGGAACAATTTTTGTGATATCATGGCATAAAATCATACCAGCAGCATCAATAGTTTTAACAGTTTTCATAAAACCCCTCCCTAAATATATTGTTTTATAAGAATTTTAAATTTCCCTTTTTTGTTTTCACCTAAGTTTTTTTCTAAAATAAATTTCCCTTTTTTTCTAATTGTAATTACTGAACCGATATTAACTATTTTATTTTTACTTTTTTCAGTATTATAGTTAACTAAAACATCTCCACTTTCAATTAAATTTGTACTTATATTTCTAGATGAATTTGCAATAGAAGCTATAATAGAGTCAAGTCTAAAAGATGAAACAGTATCTGTAATCTCTTTAAACTCCAATTGAGGAACTTGAGATGTACTAATGGTGCTAATTTTTATAGGAATAGTATTTATTTGCTCAAGATTATTTTTTATAATATTAAAAATATCATTTGTAGCTATGCAATAACCGATGTTATCTTTAACGATAATATCACCTAAAGTTTCTCGTTTAAGTCCAAGCCCCATAATAGTCCCCAAAAAATCTTTATGGTACAAAATTTTAAATTTGTTAGAAGCATCAATTTTAAAATAAGTAACAACTTCTTCTAAATGTGAAAAATTGAAGTTTTTTGGTGTGAAAATTATTAACTGTTTTTCACTATAAGGAGTTAAACCTAAAGTAAGCACATCTAAATTAATTGATTCACAAACGTCATGAAGTTTTGTCCAGATTTGTGGAGGTAAAAAAATAGAGCCATAAACAGGATAATCAATTTCTAAACATAACGATAAATCCTCCCAAATAGAAGCTATCAGAAACTCATCTTCATTTGGAAAAAGGTTAAAAAAATATTTTTTATTCATATATTACTCTCTTTCACTAGATTATTTTGAAAAGTATAGACATATTGATTTTATATCATATATATGATAAAATCAAATAGATTTGTAAAAACAGGGAGATGATTAAAAATGGTAGAAAGAAAGTATATTGCACCTAATGCAATTACAGCAGCGAATATGTTTTTAGGATATCTAAGTATCACAGCTTCCATAGCGGGGGATTTCTCAAAAGCTATTTGGTTTATAATATTAGCTATGGTATGCGACGGTTTAGATGGAAAAACAGCGAGAAAACTAGATGCATTTAGTGAATTTGGAAAGGAGTTCGACTCTTTCTGTGATGCAATATCTTTTGGATTAGCACCGGGTATATTAGTTTATTCAGTACTAAAAAGTTCTGATGGAATGAAATCTTTTGTTATTCCAATATCGTTTATATATGCACTGTGCGGAGTTATGAGATTAGTTAAATTTAATATAGTAACAACAGCATCAAGTGAAAAAGATGACTTTAGTGGTATGCCAATTCCTTCAGGAGCGTCAGTTGTATGCTCGTACTTATTATTTGTTGAGGTAGTAAAAACAAATTTTGGAATGAATCTATTTTCAATTGAAGTTTTTGTAGGGTTGACACTATTAGCTGCAATTTTAATGGTAAGTACAATATCATTTAAAACACCTGATAAAGTATTTGGATTTGTTCCTAAAAAGCTAACAATACCATTTATTGTCTTAATTTTAGTGACGTTGAAATACAGCATGTTTATAGTTACTTGTTACTATATACTAGTTAATTTAACAAAATTTTTTACAGAGAGATCAAAAGAAGACGTTGAATAAAAAATAATTAATTATGATACCCGATAAAATCCAAAAAAACTATTGGAAAATCGGGTATTTTATTTGAATAGTAATATAATTATATGGTATAATTTTAAAGGAGTAATTATGAGTATATTAGATAAATTAAATGAAAAACAAAGAGAAGCAGCTAAAAAAATTGAAGGACCACTTTTAATATTAGCAGGAGCGGGATCTGGAAAAACAAGAACCATTACGTATAGAATTGCACATATGATAAATGAAAAAGGAATCTCTCCTTATAAGATTTTAGCAGTTACATTTACAAATAAAGCGGCTAAAGAGATGAGGGAAAGAGTTGAACTTTTAATTGGAGAAGATGCACACAAAGCTATGATATCGACTTTTCACTCTTTTGGTGTAAGATTGCTAAGAGTATATGGAGATAAATTAGGTTATAATGCTAATTTTACAATATATGATACAGATGATCAAAAAAGAGTGATAAGAGGAATTATGAAAGAACTTGTTGTTAATGATAAGTCATTAACAGAAGGAGCTGTAGTTTCAATTATATCAAAACTAAAGGAAAATAGTGTAAGTGTATCTGATTATGAAAAAGAAAATAGATTTGATTCTAATTATAAAATAATATTAGAGTGTTATAGAAGATATAACGGAACTTTAAAAGAGAATAATGGAATGGATTTTTCAGATATTCTAGTTAACCTTCATAAACTACTAGATATTCCAGAGGTTTTAGAAAAGCTTCAAGAAAAATTTCAATATATAATGGTAGATGAATATCAAGATACAAATAATATTCAGTATAATATAGTTACTAAAATAGCAGCGAAATATAGAAATATATGTGTAGTTGGTGATGAAAATCAGAGTATATATGGATTTAGAGGTGCTAATATAAAAAATATATTAGATTTTGAGAAGGATTATAAAGATGCTTTAGTTGTTAAACTTGAAGAAAATTATCGTTCAACATCTGCGATTTTGACAGCAGCAAATGAAGTGATAAAAAACAATAAAACAGCAAAAGATAAAAATTTATGGACTAAAAAACCTCAAGGAGAATTAATTACTGTAAAAGAGTGTTTAGATGGAAGAGAAGAAGTAAATTATATAATTGAAGAGATTGTAAAAAGAAAAAATATGGGAAAAAGTTATAGAGAGTTTACAATTCTTTACAGAACAAATGCTCAATCTAGACTTTTTGAAGAGGGATTATTAAAATATAATATTCCATATAAGGTTTTTGGTGGAATGCAATTCTATCAAAGAGCTGAAATAAAAGATATAGTGGCGTATTTAACAGTGATAAATAATCCTCAAGATACAATTAATTTAAATAGAATAATAAATGTCCCTAAGAGAAAAATAGGGGATAAAAGTATAGAAAAAATAAGAGATTATGCAAGTGAAACAAATATTTCAATGTTTGAAGCTCTAGGAAAAGGAATGGAGATTCCAGGTTTAACTTCAGGTGTAAAAATAGCTTTAGATGAGTTATATACGATTTTAAATGACTTAATAGAGTTAAGTCATGAAGGAAGTGTAAGTGAGGTATTTGATGAATTAATAAGAAGAGTAGGATATTTCTCTTATTTAAACTCAACATATGGTGCAGAAGCTGAGGGAAGAATAGAAAACGTAGAGGAATTAAAAAACTCTATAGTAGAGTTGGAAAAAACGGTGGACTTTTTAACATTGAGAGAATATTTAGAGAATATATCTCTTGTTAGTGCAACAGATGATTTAGAAGGGGAGTCAGATTATATAAAATTAATGACAATCCATAACTCTAAAGGGTTGGAGTTCCCTGTTGTTTTCTTGACTGGAGTGGAAGACGATATTTTTCCTGGTTCAAAGAAAGTGCTTTTCAATCCAGAGGAATTAGAGGAAGAGAGAAGACTTTGTTATGTTGCAATTACTAGAGCTGAGGAGAAATTATACCTAACACATGCAAAAAGTAGATTTGTTTATGGTGAGTTTTTAACAAAGATAAAATCAAGATTTATAGAGGAGCTTCCTGTAGAAGTTTTAGATAAAGTGGAGAAAGTTCAAGATTTATTACCGAAATCAAAACTTTCTACAAATGATAAAAAAATAACAGGTTATAAAAATATTATAACTGCAGAAGATTTAAAAAAAATGAAAAATATTTCAAATTCTCCTTTTGCTATGGGAGAAAAAGTTATTCATACAAAGTTTGGATTAGGAAAAGTAGTTGAAATATCAGAAAAAAAATTAGGTGTACAATTTGTAGATGGGAAAAAAGATATAGCTTTAGCTTTAGCAACAAAATTTTTAACTAAAGCATAGGTTAAAAGGAGAGAAAATTTATGAAGAGAAAAACTCTTAATAAAGAAATTCAATATAATGGCATTGGTCTTCACAAAGGTGAAGAGATAAAAATGAAATTAATTCCAGCTAAAAGTGGTGGAATAGTCTTTAAAAGAGTAGATTTAGAGAGTGGTAAAAATGAAATTTCTATGGATATAGAAAATACATTTGATTTAACAAGAGGAACAAACTTAAAAAATGAGTTTGGAGCAGCAGTTTACACAATTGAGCATTTTTTATCAGCTCTTTATATAGCTGGGATAACAGATCTAATTGTTGAGTTAGATGGAAATGAACTTCCTATAGGAGATGGAAGTGCGAGGGTTTTTCTAGAAGTTATTGAAGGTGTTGGGATTCAAGAGTTAGAAGAAGAGGTTAAAGAGATTGAAATAAAAACACCAATAAATTTAACAGTAGGAGATAAACATATAGTAGCATTACCTTATGATGGATATAAAATAACTTATACTATTAAGTTTGATCATACATTTTTAAAAAGTCAGATGTTAGAAGTTGTCTTAGATATGGAATCTTATAAAAATGAAATAGCAAATGCAAGAACTTTTGGATTTGATTATGAAATAGATTACTTAAAGAAAAATAATTTAGCTTTAGGAGGAACATTAGATAACGCTATTGTTGTAAAAAAAGATGGAGTTTTAAATCCTGATGGTTTAAGATTTGAAGATGAGTTTGTGAGACATAAAATTTTAGATTTAATAGGTGACTTAAAAGTATTAAACAGACCTATAAAAGGACACATAATAGCTATCAAAGCAGGTCATGCTTTAGATATAGAATTTGCAAAATTACTTAAAAAGCAGGAGGAAAAAATATGTTAGATGTTATGGAGATAATGAAAAGAATACCACACAGATATCCGTTTTTATTAGTTGATAGAGTTTTAGAGATGGATAAAGAGGCGCAAAAAATAAGAGGATTAAAAAACGTAACTGTAAATGAAGAGTTTTTTAATGGGCACTTTCCAGGACATCCAATTATGCCAGGAGTTTTAATAGTAGAAGGAATGGCACAGTGTTTAGGAGTTTTAGTTTTAGACGATACAGAAGGAAAAGTACCATATTTTGCTGCAATTGAAAATGTAAAGTTTAAAGCTCCAGTTAGACCAGGAGATCAATTAATATATGAAGTACAAGTTGATAAATTAAGAAGAAACATAGTAAAAGCTACAGGAGTAGCAAAAGTAGATGACAAAGTGGTGACTGAGGCATCATTTACATTTACTATTATGGAAAAATAGAGAGTAGGGTGAAAAAATAGTGACTGAAATTCATAGCACTGCTATAGTTGAGGATGGAGCAATACTGGAACCGGGAGTAAAGATAGGTCCTTTCTGTATAGTAGGAAAAGACGTAAGGATAGGAAAAAATACAGTATTACAATCTCATGTTGTAGTTGAGGGAATAACTGAAATAGGAGAAAATAACACAATCTATTCTTTTGTTTCTATTGGTAAAGCTTCGCAAGATTTAAAGTATAAAGGTGAGCCAACAAAAACTATAATTGGAGATAACAATAGCATTAGAGAGTTTGTAACAATTCACAGGGGAACAGATGATAGATGGGAAACAAGAATTGGAAGCAATAATTTATTAATGGCATATGTACATGTAGCTCATGATGTAATAGTAGGAGATAATTGTATACTAGCAAATGGAGTTACTTTAGCAGGACATGTAACTGTTGATGATTTTGCTATAATTGGTGGCTTAACACCTGTTCATCAATTCTGTAGAATAGGTTCTTACTCTATGACTGGTGGAGGGAGTGCAATAAATCAAGATATTTGTCCATTTGTTATGGCAGAAGGAAATAAAGCTGTAATAAGAGGATTAAATACTGTTGGACTTAGAAGAAAAGGATTTACAGAAGAGGATCGTTCAAATTTAAAAAAAGCATATAGAATTATATTTAGAAATGGAAATCCATTGAAAGATGCTTTAGTTGAGCTTGAAAATGAATTTCCTGAAGACAAAAATATAAAGTATCTTGTAGAGTTTATAAAAACTAGTAACAGGGGGATTACAAGATAATGAAAAAAGTTGGAATAATAGTAGGTAACGGAAAGTTACCTCTATATTTCCTTAAAGAAGCGGAAGCTAAAGGGATAGAGGTATACTTAATAGGACTTTTTGATACAATTGAAGAAGAAATAAAAAATCATAAAAATTATAAAAGCTTCAATATAGGAGAAATAGGAGAAATAACAAAATATTTATTGCTAAATGATATAAAAGAAGTTGTAATGCTTGGAAAAGTAGAGAAATCAATTTTATTTCAAGAGATGAAATTAGATTATTTTGGAGAAAGACTAATGGAAAAATTACCAGATAAAAAAGATGAGACTTTATTATTTGGTGTTATATCATTTTTAAGATTAAATAAGATAAAAGTATTACCTCAAAATCATTTATTAGGAGATATGATGTTTAAAGAGAGGTGTTATACTAAAAATGTACCTTCTCAAGAGGATAAAAAAACAATACAAATAGGGATTGAAGCAGCTAAAGCACTAAGTGAAATAGATGCAGGTCAAACAGTTGTTTGTAAGGAGTCATCAGTAGTAGCCTTAGAGGGAATAGAGGGAACTGATAAAACAATAGAAAGAGCTGGAGAGTATGCAGGAGAAGAGTGCATAATCATAAAAATGGCAAGACCTCAGCAAGATATGAGAGTTGATATACCAGCAGTAGGAATAGAAACAGTAAAAAGAGCCGTACAAATAAAAGCTAAAGGAATTGTAGCTGAAGCAAATAAGATGTTATTTTTAGATATGAAAGATTGTATAGAGTTAGCAGAAAAAAATAATATCTTTATTATTGGAGTGAAAATATGAAAATATTTGTTTCTACAGGAGAGGTGTCAGGAGATTTACACCTATCTTATTTAGTTAAAGAAGCTAAAGAATTAGATAAAAATGTAGAGTTTTATGGAGTGGCAGGCAAACACTCTAAAAATGCAGGAGTTAATATAATACAGGATATCGATGAATTAGCGATTATGGGATTTACTGAAGCGATAAAAAAATACAGTTATTTAAAAAATAAAGCTGAAGAGTATCTTAATTTTATAAAAAGAGAAAATATAAAAAAAGTTATTATGGTAGATTATGGTGGGTTTAATCTAAAATTTTTAGAATTACTAAAAAAAGAGATTAAAGACGTTGAAATTTTTTACTATATTCCTCCAAAACTTTGGATTTGGGGAGAAAAAAGAATTGATAAACTAAAATTAGCGGATCATATTATGGTTATTTTTCCATGGGAAGTTGATTTTTATAAAAAACATAATGTAGATGCAATTTACTATGGAAATCCATTTACAGAGAGATATAAAAAAATAGATAGAACTGGAGACAAAATTTTATTGCTTCCAGGTAGTAGAAAACAGGAGATAAAATCTTTAATACCTGATTTCATAGATCTTGTAAAAAAGAATCCAAATGAGAAATATCTTCTAAAACTTTCTTCAAAAGAGCATTTAAAGTGGATAGATGAAAATTTAGCAGATTTAAAAAATTTAGAAATTTGTTATGATATATCTTTAAATAAAAGTGTTAAAGAGAGTAAAATTGCTATAGCTGCATCAGGAACAGTTACTTTGGAGCTAGCTTTACTAGGAATTCCAACAATAGTCGTTTATAAAACTAATTTTATAAATTATGTAATAGCTAAATATATTTTAAAAGTTGGTTTTGTATCTTTACCAAATTTAACTTTAAATGAAGAGGTTTTTCCAGAGTTATTACAAAAAAGATGTAACTCTGTAGAAATAGAAAAAAGTATGAAAACTGTTTTAGAAAATTTAGACTCTGTTCAAGAAAAAATTCAACGAATAAGAGAGAAGCTTTCTGGAGTAGATATTACAAAAAGATATGCTGAATTTTTATTGAAAGGAAAATAAAATGGAAAAAATTAATGAATTAGATAGGAAAATAATGGGGTTTTTTAAAAATAAATCTTTAAAAACTTTCTTAAAATATAGTTTGAAATATAAAACAGCTATGTTAGGAGTAATATTATTATCTACTGTAACATCTTTGATGAGTGCAGTACCTGCTTGGCTAAGTAAATATTTAATAGATGATGTTTTAGTAAAGAAAAATGCAAAAATGATGATGATTGTTATTGGAGCTATTTTTGCATCTACTATTTTGAAAGTTATAACAAACTATTTTGCAGATATTTCATCAGGATACATAACAGAAAAAATAAGAAGAGATATTAAAATAGATGTATTCTCACATTTACAAAGATTACCAATAGCGTATTTTAAACAAAATAAGCTAGGAGATTTAATGGCTAGACTTTCAGGAGATTCAACAACTCTTGGAAGAATAGGATTTATGTTGTTTGATATGTTGAAAGAGTTTGTAACTGTTGTTGCTCTTTTATTCAGAATGTTTCAAGTTGACTTTGTATTGGCACTAATATCGTTAACTGTTTTACCAGCGATACTTTCTATGGTAAAAAAATATACAAAGAAAATTAGAAAATCAGGGAGAGTAAGACAGGATACAGTTGGAGATGTAACTGCTTTTGTTCAAGAAGCGTTATCTGGAATATCAGTTATAAAAGGTTTTAATAGAAGTGATAAGATTATTGATAAATATATGGATGTAACTCAAGAAGAGTTTGATAAAATATATAAAACAACAAAAATAAAGGCTAAAATATCACCTATAAATGAAGTTTTAGCAACAATAATGATTCTATTAGTTGCAGGTTATGGTGGATATCAAATAATTGTTGTTCAAAGTATGACACCTGGAGATCTAATATCTTTTATAACTGCAATAGGACTTATGCAGCAACCATTAAAAACTTTAATTAAAAGAAATAGTGAGTTACAAGAAGCTTTACCCTCTGCAGATAGAGTAATTGAAATTTTAGATGTAGAATTAGAACCAGATCATATAGGAGAAGATGTTAAAGAAGTACCTGAAACTATAGAGAAAATTGATTTTAATAACGTTGACTTTAAGTATGATGATGGAGATGAAAAAGTATTAAAAAACTTTAACTTGAATGTTAAAGCAGGAGAAGTAGTTGCTTTAGTAGGAAAAAGTGGAAGTGGAAAAACAACTTTGGTAAATCTATTACCAAGATACTACGATATAACTTCAGGAAGTATAAAAATAAATGATATTGATATAAGAGAGATGTCATTACAAAAGTATAGAAATCATATTGGGATAGTGCCACAAGAGACTTTCTTATTTAGTGGAACTATTGGTGAAAACATTGGTTTTGGAAAAGATAATGTTTCGAAAGATGAAATAATAAATGCTGCTAAAATGGCAAATGCGTATAACTTTATAATGGAGTTACCAAATCAATTTGAAACAGAAGTTGGAGAAAGAGGAGTTCTTTTATCAGGTGGACAAAAGCAAAGGCTTGCAATAGCTAGAGCATTGATTCAAAATCCAAGTATTATGATACTTGATGAGGCAACATCAGCTTTAGATACAGAATCAGAAAGATTAGTTCAAGAAGCTTTAGATACTCTGATGAAGGGAAGAACTACTTTTGTTATAGCTCATAGATTATCTACAATAATAAATGCAGATAAAATAGTTGTAATGGAAAATGGAGAGATAAAAGAGGTTGGAACGCATCAAAAATTACTAGAAAATAACGGAATATACAGAAAACTTTACGAGATTCAGTTTGGGAAAATAGAGCCTATAGAAACAGTAGATCTAATTGAAAACCAAAAACTTGAAGAGTTAGAACAGTATATATAGAGAGGAAGAGAAATGATAAGATTAGACGGAAGAAAAACAAATGAAAAAAGAGAAGTAAAGATTACTAGAAACTACACTATGTATGCTGAAGGGTGTGTTTTAATAGAAATTGGAAATACAAAAGTTATTTGTACTGCAACAGTTGTAGAGAAGGTACCGCCTTTTTTAAAAAATCAAGGTAAAGGATGGATAACAGCAGAATATTCAATGTTACCAAGAGCAACAGGAGAGAGAAACCAAAGAGAAGCTGCTAAAGGAAAACTTGGTGGAAGAACAATGGAGATTCAAAGACTTATAGGAAGAGCTTTAAGAGCTTGTATTGACCTTGAAAAATTAGGAGAGAGAACAATAACTATCGACTGTGATGTAATTCAAGCAGATGGTGGAACGAGAACTACATCAATCACGGGTGGATTTATAGCTTTAGAAATGGCTATGAGAAGACTTATGGAAAAAGGATTATTAACAGAAAATCCAATTATCGCTAACATTGCAGCAATATCTGTAGGAACTGTAAAAGGAACTCCAATACTTGATTTAATGTATACTGAAGATTCAGAAGCAGAAGTAGATATGAATGTAATTATGAATGATAAAGGGGAGTTTGTAGAGATTCAGGGAACTGGAGAAGAAGCAACTTTCTCAAGAAAAGAGTTAAATGAGTTATTAGATTTAGCTGAAAAAGGGATTTATGAATTAATAGATATCCAAAGAAAAGAGATAGAGGAGGAGTTTTCTAAGTAATGAAAATATTTTTAGCCACAGGAAATAAGAAAAAAATAGATGAGATGTCAAAAATTTTATCTGGATTAGATTTTGAAATACTTTCTATAAAAGATGGAATAGAAATTCCTGAGGTTATAGAAGATGGAGATACTTTTGAAGAAAACTCGAAAAAGAAGGCACTGGAGATAGCAAAATTTACAAATATGATCACAATTTCAGATGATTCTGGTCTTTGTGTTGAAGCTTTAAATGGTGAGCCAGGAGTTTACTCTGCTAGATATGCTGGAGAAGATGGAAATGATGCGGCAAATAATAAAAAACTAATAGAGAACTTACAAGGGATAGAGAATAGAAAAGCAAAATTTGTGACTGTGATAACTTTAGGAAAACCAAATGGAGAGTATCACTCATTTAGAGGTGAAATAGAGGGAGTAATTATAGATGAAGCTAGAGGAAAAGAAGGCTTTGGATATGATCCTCATTTCTATTTACCAGAGTATGATAAAACATTTGCTGAGATGCCTGAAATAAAAAATCAAATTAGCCATAGAGCAAAAGCTTTAGAAGCTTTAAAAAATGGAATTGATAAAATATTAAATATAGGCTAACCTAAATGGGTTAGCTTTTTTTAAGACAAAAGTTATTAGGGAGATAAGATGTACTTAAAAGGTGTAGAAATTTATGGATTTAAGTCTTTCGGTGAAAGAATAAGAATAGATTTTGATGGAGGAATAACCTCTATTGTTGGACCAAACGGAAGTGGAAAATCAAATATATTAGATGGAATATTATGGGTTTTAGGAGAACAATCTTATAAAAATATAAGAGCTAAAGAGAGTAAAGACATTATATTTTCTGGTGGAGAGGGAAAAAAGCCTGCAAATTATGCAGAAGTTTCTCTTTTTATAGACAATAGAGATAACTTTTTTCCAATTGAAGCTGATAGTATAAAAATCACAAGAAAGATGTCTCAAAATGGAGATAACGATTATTTAATCAACGATAAAAAAGTTAGATTAAAAGATATTGGAGAACTATTTTTAGATACTGGAGTTGGAAAAAGTGCTTATTCTGTAATAGGACAAGGAAAAGTAGAAAGAATAATTTCATCTTCAAATAAAGAGATAAAAAGTATAATAGAGGAAGCTGCTGGAGTAAAGAAGTTTCAACAGAAAAAAATGGAATCTGAAAAAAGATTAGAAAAAGTTCAAAATGAGCTTGAAAAAATAGAACTAGTTCTAGGTGAGATTGGTGAAAATAGAGCAAGAGTTGAAAAACAATCTAAAAAAGCAGTTGAATATTTAGCTTTAAAAGATGAGAAAAATATTTTACAAAAAGGAGTTTTAACATTTGATTTAAACTCTAAAGATGAAATATTAAAATCAGGAGAAAAAGAGCAAGAAAGACTAGTAACAATAACTTCAACGTTGGAAGAGGAGTTAAAAAAATTAGAGATAGAACTTAATTCAATTGAAAATAGAAGAAAAGAGTTATACTCAAAGATAGAGAATTTTTCAGAAAGTAATACATCTTTAAGGTCTGAGATTGAATCATTAGAAAAAGAAGAGATAAGAGTTAGAGAAAGAATAACATCTTATACAAGAGAATTAAAACAAAAAGAGGAAGAGATTGTTTTAGTAGAAAAAACAGTAGAATCTAAAGACCAGATATTAGTAAAACTAAAAGAGGAAAAAGAGAGAGTAAAAGAAAGAGTTTTAGATATTGAAACAAAAAATAAAGAGTTTGAAAAAGCTATTGAGGATAAAGAAACAAACAAAAGAGATAAAGAGATTAGTATCGAATTAAAAAAGAGAAAAATAATGGATTTAGAAGTTGAAAAGTTAAAACTTTTAAACGAAATCGAAAGTTCTACAAGAAGAATGAAAGGTAGTGAATTCAAGATTTCATCTTTAAAAGAGGAGAAAGAGGGATTCGATAAAAAAATAGAAGAGAATTCGAAAGAGTTAGAGAAAGCTTTAAAAAATAAAGAGTTAAAACAAAAAGAATTGAAAGAAACAGAAGAGAGACAGATAAAGTTAGAGCAAGAGATTAGTGATTTAAGTAGAGATATGAATAAAGCTGCTGAATTAGTAAGAAATGCTGAATTTGAAGAAAAAAGAGCCTCTGCTAAACTTCAAGCTCTTTACAGAGTTCAAGAAAGTAATGAAGGATTTTATAAAGGTGTAAAAGAGGTTTTAAATGCTAAGATACCAGGAGTAGAAGGTGCAGTGATATCATTAATAACTGTGCCAGAGAACTATCAAAAGGCAATAGAAGCAGCGATTCCAGGTAATTTGCAGGATATAGTTGTAACAACAAGTGAAGTAGCTAAAAAAGGAATAGAAGTTTTAAAAGAAAAAAAAGCTGGAAGAGCATCGTTTTTAGCTTTAGATACAATTAAAGTTGGTTCAATAAAAGACATTCCTAGAAAAGAGGGTGTTGTAGGAAGAGCATCAGATTTAGTAACTGTAGATAAAAAATATAGTAAAGTATTAGATATGCTATTGGGAAATATTTTAGTTGTAACAGAGGCAGATGTTGCTTTAAAAATCTTAAAAGAAAATAGTTATAGTGGAAATATAGTAACTCTTTCTGGTGAGTTATTAAGCTCTAGAGGAAGAATAACAGGTGGAGAAAATTCAAACTCTATTGTTGCTCAGATTTTTGAAAGAAAAAAAGAGATTAAAACTTTAGAAGATAGCACAAGAGAGATGTCATTAAAATTAAAGGATTGGAATGAAAAAATTCAAGTTATGAGTAAAAAACTTGAGAAGTACGAAGATGAAATAGGCGGAATTGATGCGCTAGAAGATAGTCTAAGAAAACAATCTAAAATAGCAGAGGAGTTATATTTAGATTTAAAATCAAGAAGTGAAAAGCTAGAAAAAGAAAAAAGAGTAGTAGATATTGAGATTCAAGAAGAGGAAAATTATAGTAAAGAGTATGCTAAAAGAGTTGAAAACTCTCAAAGTGAAAAAGAGATAACTGAAAAAATAGTGTCAGATTTAAAAAATGAATTAGATAATGAAAATTCTACAATTCAAATTTTAAATACAGAGATAAATGATTTAAGAAATAAATTTTCAGATATAAGAATACTGTATCTAAATAGTAAAGATAGATTTGTTCAAATTGAAAAAGAAGAAGAGAAAGAAAAAAATGAGCAAAGAGAGCAACAGGAGAAAAAGGATAAAATATCAAATATTTTAATAGAAATAAAAAAAGAACTTGAAAAATTAGAAGAAAAGGCTCATACTATAGCAGAAGATATAAAAAATAAAAATATAAAATTTGAAAATGAAAACCAAGAACTAAAAGATATGAAAAAAGAGGATCATATTTTAGAAGAAAAATCAAAAGATATGATAAAAAATTCAAGAGAAATTGAAACAACTTTATTCAAAGAGAAAGAGATTTTAAATAGAGAGCTAGAAAGAAAGGAGAGAATTTCTAGAGAGATTGAAGAGATTTTAGTTCAATTAGAAGAGTTGCTAGAAGTTGAAGAGTATTCTCTAAAAGAGGAGGATATAAAAGCTTCAAGAACAAAAGTAAGAGAGTTAGAATTAAAATTAAGAGGTTTTGAATCTGTAAATTTACTTTCAATTGAGGAGTTTAAGGAGTTAGACAATAAATATAAATTTATTGATCTACAAAGAGAGGATTTAGTAAAAGGAGAGAAAAGTTTATCTCTTTTAATAAAAGAGATTGACCAAACAATTGAAGAGAAATTCTATGAAGCTTATGAGGAGATAAATAAAAACTTTAATGAGATGTGTATAGAGACATTAGATAACTCAGAAGGAAAATTATCACTTCATAATGGAGAAGATTTCCAAAATTGTGGTGTTGAAATATCGGTAAAGTACAAAAATAAAAAAAGACAAGCTCTTTCACTGCTTTCTGGTGGAGAAAAGTCAATGGTTGCAATAGCATTTATAATGGCAATATTTATGTATAAACCTAGTCCATTTACATTCTTAGATGAGATTGAGGCTGCTCTTGATGAAAAAAATACCAGAAAATTAATTGGAAAATTAAAAGAGTTTACTGATAGATCTCAATTTATTTTAATAACTCATAATAAAGAAACTATGAAAGCATCAGATTCTCTATATGGAGTAACAATGAATAAAAAAATAGGAATTTCTAAATTAGTTCAAGTAAAAATTTAGTAAAGAGAGGAAAAAATGAGACTTTTATCGTATATATATTTTTTAATAACCTCAATACGAAATTGGCTTTACGATAAAAGGTATCTTAAAATAAATGAGATACCAGATGTTGATATTTTATGTATAGGGAATATAACTGTTGGGGGTACTGGTAAAACTCCAGCAGTTCAATTCTTTGCAAAAAAACTTCTGAAAATGGGGAGAAAAGTTGCTATAGTATCAAGAGGATATAGAGGAAAAAGAAAAATTGATCCATTAGTGGTAAGTGATGGAAAAAAAATATTAGTTACATCTAAAGAGAGTGGAGATGAACCTTATATCCATGCTTTAAATTTAAAAATGCCTGTTATAGTTGGAAGAAATAGATATGAGGCTTGTAAATTAGCAGTGGAAAAGTTTGGAGTAGACACAATAATATTAGATGATGGTTTTCAGCATAGAAAACTAAAGAGAAATAGAGATATTGTATTGATTGATGCAACAAATCCTTTTGGCTGGGGAGCGTTATTACCTAAAGGAACTTTAAGAGAGGACTTTCAAAAAGGTGGAGAGAGAGCAAGTGAATTTATAATAACAAAATCAGATTTAATATCTGAAAGTGATTTAGAGACATTAAAAAGATTTTTAAAAGTGAAATTTAAAAAGTCAGTTTCAGTTGCTAAACATGGAGTGACTTCATTGTGTGATATAAAAGGAAATGCAAAGCCATTATTTTGGGTAGCAGGAAAAAGAGTTCTTCTTTTTTCAGGTCTTGCAAATCCACTTAATTTTGAAAAGACAGTAATTTCTTTAAATCCAGAGTACATAGAAAGAGTAGATTTTATGGATCACCATGATTTTAAAGAGAAAGACTTTGATGTTATAAAGAAAAGAGCGAAAGCGATGGATGCAGATTTTATAATAACAACAGAAAAAGATTTAGTAAAACTTCCTAAAGGATTAGAAATGGACAATTTATTTGTTCTTAAAATAGAGTTTACAATGTTAGAAGATAATAGTTTAAAAGGATTTGGTGAAATAAATGAAAAATAGAATAGAAAAAAGAGTAGCAAAAGTAATTGAAAATGCGGATACTCTTGACAAAAGAGCCTACTTAACTATAGATTGTGATGGTGTAGTTAAGAGAAAAGAGATGAATTTTTCAATTCCTCTAATGGTATTTTGTGAAAATGATGAGATTTTTGAAAGAGTTTTAAAAGAAGAGAGCAATAAGATAGAGAGAATTAAAGAGAAAAAAATTGAAAGATTATCAAATGTACCTGTTGATAAGTTGAAAGAGAATTTTATGAAGCTAGTGATAAAAGGCGAATTAGAATTTTCTAAAAAATATGGAAAAGAGCTAGCTTTAAAGGATAAAGAGGAGTTTTTGAAAACTCTATTTAATCTATCTCTTATGGATAATATAAACTTTTATAAACCTTTAATGGCTTTAGCTATGAAAGAGATTATAGAAAATATAGGATGGGTAGATGAGATAGGATATCTTGTTATTAGCTATTTTACAAAACAAAGATATGATTTAAGTCAATTAGAAAATGCTATAGAAAATGAAAGTGAGATTACTGAAATTTCTGAAAACATATCATTATTAGCATATAAAAAAGTATTGGAAAGTTATACTTATAAAAATGAAAAGAAATATAGAGCGATGTTATTAAGTGGAGTTAAAAATCAAAATAGACTAACTCAATGGCAAATTGATGATGAAATTTTAAATAGTATAAAGTTTTAAAGGGGGCAACAAGTGTTAAATTATTTTAATATAAAAATGATTAACATTATAGATAATAAATCTGTTTCAAAAAATGAGATATTAAAAATAATGGTATCTAATATGGTTGAAAATAGCGATTTGATTTCTGATAAGGATATATTTTATAAAGAGGTTTTAGAAAGAGAAAATGTAGGAACTACTGGAATTGGAATGGGAGTTGCAATTCCTCATGCAAGAACAGAAGTGGTAAAAGATATTGTAGTATCAGTTGCACTATTAAAGAGACCTGTAAATTTTGATTCATTAGATGGAGAAAAAGTTAAAATAGTAATATTAGTCGGAGCACCAAAAGGTGAAAGTAAAAAGTATTTAGAACTACTTTCGTCATTAGCTAAAATTTTTAGAGATAAAAAAATTAGAGAGAGTATTTTAGAAAGTACTACTACAGAGTGTTTAATTGAAGCTATTGCGGAGATTGGCTAAAGATGAAAATAGGTATATACGGAGGAAGCTTTAATCCTATTCATAATGGTCATATTTATATGGCGAAGTTTATTGTAGATTATTTAAAATTAGATAAACTTATTGTTATACCAGTAGGAACTCCTTCTCATAGAAAAAACACATTAGCGGATGCTACTATGAGATTAAAAATGTGTAAAATAGCATTTGAAAATGAAAAAAAGATAGAGGTTTCAGATATAGAAACTAAATCAAAAGATATCTCATTTACCTATGACACATTATTAAAAATTATTGAAACTTATCCAGGGAATGAGTATTTTGAAATTATTGGTGAAGATTCTGGAGAGTATTTTCATAAATGGAAAAATTATAAAGAAATTTTAAAATTAGCTAAGGTAGTCGTTCTTCAAAGAGAGGGATATAGTACTATATTAAAAGATTCAAATCTTTTACAAGTTAAAAATCCATTTTTAAATTTTTCTTCAACAAGGGTAAGAGAAGCTATTTTAAATGAGGAATCAATAGAAAATATGGTACCAAAAGAGGTAGCAGAGTTCATAAAAGTTAATAAACTATACAAAAAGTAAAAGGAGGTAGCATAAAAACTACCTCTTTTGTTCACTTAGGAACCATTTTTTTTATGGAAAAAATGTTCTAAATATGGTAAAATTTAGTGATTTATTGAGAGGAGAGAAATAATGAGTTTAAGAGTACCAAATCATATAGCAATAATTATGGACGGGAATGGACGTTGGGCAAAGGAAAAAGGAATGCCTAGAACATATGGACATAAAGCTGGAGCAGATACTTTAAGAAAGATATTAACTTCTTGTGGAGAGTTAGGTATAAAATATTTAACAGTTTATGCTTTTTCAACAGAAAATTGGAAAAGAGCAAAGGAAGAAGTGGATACTTTAATGTTTCTTTTCAAAACTTATTTAAAAAATGAAAAAAAATTATTGATGAAAAATAATGTTAAATTTTTAGTTTCTGGAAGAAAAGAGGGTGTTAGCAAAGATCTTCTTGCAGAGATTAGTAAGTTAGAAGAGGCGACAAAAGGAAATACAGGGATAACATTGAATATAGCTTTTAACTATGGAGGGAGAGCTGAATTAGTTGATGCTATAAAAGAGATTGTAAAAAATAATGAAAAAGAGATAACTGAGGAAACTGTAGAAAAATATTTATATAACCAGTTACCAGATCCAGAGTTACTAATAAGAACAAGTGGAGAGATGAGAATTTCTAATTTTTTATTATGGCAAATAGCCTATTCTGAGATATATGTAACAGATACTTATTGGCCAGATTTTAATAAAGATGAGTTAATAAAGGCTATAGAGAGTTATCAAAAAAGAGATAGGCGTTTTGGAGGAGTAAAATAGATGTTAAATAGGATATTAGTAGCTTTAATAGGAATACCACTTTTAATAACAGTATTGTTAAAAGGAGGATTTTTACTATTACTGTTTGTAAACTTTGTTATATTAGTAGGGTTGTTTGAATTTTATAAAATGGCAGAAATTGGTGGGAAAAAACCAGATGTAAATTTAGGGTATATAGCTGGATTGGCTATACCAAATATAATATATTTCACAAATGTAGATAATTCAACACTTATACTTATGCCTATAACGTTATTAACAATAGCTTTAATAGGGAAAAAAGTTTTACAAAATAAAGTTGAAAATTCTAGTAGAGATATTGGAGTTACACTGCTTGGAGTCGTTTATATTTCGGGATTGTTTACACATCTATTATTAATGAACTACCTTCCAAATGGTGGAAAATGGTTATTAACAATTCAGATTTTAGTATGGGTATGTGATTCCTTTGCATATTTTGTAGGGATGGGAATCGGTAGAAAAATATTTAAACAAGGATTTAGTTCAATTAGTCCAAAGAAATCTATAGAAGGTTCTATTGGAGGAATAGTTTTTACAATGGGAACTATTTATCTAATAAATAAGTATTTTAATATTTTTGGAACTGATGTAAGTACAATAGTAGTTTTATTATTTGGATTTTTAATTAGTATCGTAGCTCAAATAGGTGATTTAGGTGAATCTATGTTTAAAAGAGAGTTTAAAGTAAAAGATTCAGGAAAATTACTAGGAGAACATGGTGGAATATTAGATCGTTTTGATAGTATGCTGTTTGTTGTACCAGTTGTGTATTATTTATTAAAATTTATTTAGAGAAAAGGGTAGCTTAAAAAGCTACCATTTTTTTAGAAGAGAAATATAAAGAATTTGAGGAGAGGAAGTATGAAAAGTATAACTATATTGGGTTCTACAGGAAGTATTGGAACAAATGCATTAAAAGTTATAGAAGCAAAAAAAGAGAAATTCAAGGTTATAGGGATGTCTGCGTATTCAAATTTAGAGTTATTTAAAGAGCAAATAGAGAAATTTAATCCAAAGTATCTTTGTATAGGATCTGAAAAAAATGCTGAAATTTTAAAGAGATTATATCCAGAAAAAATAATATATTTTGGAGATGATGGGTTGAAACTTATGGGAGCTTTAGATGAAGCTGATATAGTTTTAACAGCTATAAGTGGAGCTGTTGGAATTGAGGCTACAGTAGAGGCAATAAAAAAAGAAAAAAGAGTTGCTTTAGCAAACAAAGAAACTATGGTGGCTGCAGGAGATTATATAAATAAGCTTTTAAAAGAGTATCCAAAAGCTGAGATAATTCCTGTTGATAGTGAGCATTCAGCATTATTTCAAAGTATGCAAGGAAGTAGAAAAGAAGAGGTGAAAAATTTAATTATTACAGCTAGTGGTGGAACTTTTAGAGGAAAAACTTTAGAAGAATTAAAAGATGTAACAGTTGAAGAAGCTTTAAAGCATCCCAACTGGTCTATGGGTAAGAAAATAACAATTGATTCGTCAACTTTAGTTAATAAAGGATTAGAAGTAATAGAGGCTCATATGCTATTTGGAGTGGATTATGAAAATATTGAGGTTCTAGTGCATCCTCAAAGTATAATTCATTCAATGGTAGAATTTGTAGACAACTCCATAATAGCTCAAATAGGAGCACCAGATATGAAGCTACCTATTCAATATGCATTTACATACCCTGAAAGAGAGGGAAGTAGTGCGTTAGAAAGATTGAATTTAAAAACTTTAAAAGAACTAACTTTTAGTCAGGTTGATAATGAAGTATTTAAGGGAGTACAATTAGCTTTTCAAGCTGGAAAAATAGGAAAAACAATGCCTTGTGTTTTTAACTCGGCAAATGAGGTTGCAGTAGAGTTATTTTTAAAAGGTCAAATAAAATTTTTAGAAATATATGAGATAATAGAAAAAGCTATGGAACTTCATAAAGTTAAAGAGATAGATTCTTTAGAAGTAATAAAAAATGTAGATAAAGAAACAAGAAAGTGGGTTTATGACAATTATGCAAAAGATTAAAAGAGGAAGACTTATAGTTATAGAGGGAACAGATTCAAGTGGAAAAGAAACGCAAACAGCAATGCTGTTTGAGAGGTTATCAGAAAAAATAAGTAATATAAGAAAAATATCTTTTCCAAATTATGAAAGCCCAGCGTGTGCTCCAGTAAAAATGTATTTAGCAGGAGAGTTTGGAACAGATGCTGAGAAAGTAAATCCATATCCAGCTTCAACGATGTATGCAATAGATAGATATGCATCTTACAAAACTGATTGGGGAAAATTTTATAATGATGGCGGAATAATCATAACAGATAGATATACAACATCAAATATGGTTCATCAAGCATCTAAAATAGATAATTCTCAAGAAAAAGAGATGTACCTATCTTGGTTAGAGGATTTAGAATATAGTAAAATGGGAATACCAAGACCAGATTTAGTTATTTTCTTAAATATGCCGACAGAAACTGCTCAAAAATTAATGGCTGAAAGAAAAAATAAAATAACTGGAGAGGATAAAAAAGATATTCATGAAAAAAATATTGAATACTTAAAAAAATCTCATGAAAATGCGTGTGAAATATCAAAAAAATACTCTTGGAAAGAGATCAAATGCGTTGAAAATGATAGGTTAAAAACAATAGAAGAGATTTCAAATGAAGTGTTTGAGCTCGTAAATGGAATCTTATAACAGGAGGAAAAATGGATATAATAATAGCGCTATTATTACTAGGATTAATAATTTTTATACATGAATTGGGTCATTTTTTAGCGGCAAGATTTTTTAAAATGCCTGTTTCTGAATTTGCAATAGGAATGGGACCAGAGTTATATTCTTATTATACTGGAAAAACTTTATATTCTATTAGAATAATACCAATAGGTGGTTTTGTAAATATAGACGGAATGGAAGTTGAGAGTAAAGTAGAAAATGGTTTTAATAGTAAGTCACCATTTGCTAGATTTGTAGTTTTATTTGCAGGAGTATTTATGAACTTCATGCTAGCGTTATTAGTAATTTTAGGAATAACATTTACTAGTGGAAAAGCTATTCAAAATACAAATCCAATAGTAGGAAATGTAATAAAAGAGGCAAAAGCATCAACAGTTTTAAAGGAAAATGATATTATAAAAGAGATAGATGGAACACAAATAACTACTTGGTCAGAAATTGGTGAAACAATAGCAAAGGACTCTAAAAAAAGAGATGCGCTAGATGTAGTTATAGAAAGAGATGGAAAAACTTTAGATGTAGTAGTTCCGTTAACTAAGATAAGTGAAGAAAAACCAGCTATTATGGGAATAATTCCTGAGTATAAATTTGAAAAGTATAGTTTTGGAGAGGGAATAAAACAATCTTTTAAAATATTTATAGGTGTATTTGAAGATACATTAGGTGGAGTTAAAATGCTTGTAACAGGAAAAGTAAAGGCTAAAGATATTAGTGGTCCTGTTGGAATAGTTAAAGTAGTAGGAGATGCAAGTAAAAGTGGAAGCTCTGGAATTTTAATTTGGTTATTAGCAATATTATCAATAAATGTAGGAATATTTAACTTACTACCTTTTCCAGCTTTAGATGGTGGAAGAATTATATTTGTTATATTAGAATTAATTGGAATAAAAGTTGATAAGAAACTTGAAGAAAGAGTTCATACGATTGGTATGATTATGTTATTTGGGTTAATTATATTTGCAACAGCTAACGATATATTTAATATTTTTAAATTTTAATTAAAAATAAGGACGTGATTGTGTGACGAAAAGAGATCGTATAAAGAGGACAGCAACTATTTTATTTGCGGCTAATGGAATCAGAAATACAAAAATAGAGGATATAGCTAACGTTTTAGGAATGGCAAAAGGTGGGTTTTATTACTATTTTAAAAGTAAAGAAGAGTTACTACTAGAAATAATGGATAATTCAGTTATAAGTAGAAAAGAGTTTTTAAAGGAAGTGGGAGATTTAGATGTTCCTTTTGAAGAAAAATTAAAAATGATTGTTAGAAGAAGATTAACTTTAAAAGATGATAGATACAACTTATTTTTATTTGCTAAAATCTATGAAAATGGAGAGATAAATTTAACATACGATGAATATATGAAAAGAGATATTATATTCAGTGAGTTTTTAAATAACAATAGAGAGCATATAAAAGAAGAGTATAGAAGCGAAATAGAAAAAATTAGAACAATGTTAAGCTCATCATTAACAACTCTTTTATTATATTTGATAACTCAAACAGGAATAGAAGTAGTAGATGAAGATAGTTATAAAAGAATGGTTGAAAAATATGCAACGATTGATATAACTAGAGAGATTGAAATGTTTTATAATCTGTTTTTAAAGTCTATGTTAAATTAATTTATATAGAAAAAAAACATTAACTTAGAAAATATAACAAAATAAAAAGGAAAAAAGAGGAGAAATTTGAACTAATGTTTAGAGTGAAACTCTTTGAAATAATCTAGAACAGAATTTTTTAAAAAAGTCTTGAAAAATAACAAAATATCAATTATAATACATTGTTATCGAAAATAGAAAGTAGGAGGAAAAGGATGAAAAAATCAATATTAGTAGTTTCAGAAAGAAAAGAAACATTAAAACAAGTAAGAAAAGCTTTATCAGAAGTTTATGAAATAATAACATTTAATAACTTATTAGATGCTCTAGATATGTTAAGAGAGAGTGATTTTGACGTAGTTTTATTAGACGAGTATTTAACATGGTTTAACTTTTCAGAAGCTAAGAGAAAGTTAAATGGAATAGGAAAGGATTTCGTAGTAATAGGATTACTTGATGAAGAAAACGAAGCTTTAATTCAAGAGATGAAGGAAGCGGATATCTATAACTATTTATTAAAGCCAGTAGATGTTAAAGAAATGAACAGAATAATGATACCAGCTTTAAGAAGCTTAGAGATAGTAAAAGAGAAGAGAAAATTAGAAGAAAAACTTTCAGATACAGAAGATGAGAATGAAATAATTGGACAATCTGCAAGAATTAAAGAGGTAAAAAACTTAATTGATAAAGTAGCAGAGAGCGACTTAACTGTTTTAATAACAGGAGAAAATGGAGTTGGAAAAGAGTTAATTGCTAAAGAGATATTCAAAAAGAGTGATAGAAGAAAAGAAAACTATATAACAATTTCATGTGCTTCTTTACCAGAAGATTTAATTGAAAGAGAGTTATTTGGTTATGAAAGAGGAGCATTCTTAGGAGCGACTACAAGTAAAAAAGGAATTTTAGAAGAAGCAGATGGTGGAACTGTATTCCTTGATGAAATATCAGCAATGGATTTAAAAGCTCAATCGAAAGTTCTTAGAGTTATCGAATATGGAGAATTTAGAAGAGTTGGTGGAAATAAATCAAGAAGAGTAGACGTTAGATTTATAGTATCTACTAATAAGGATTTAAAAGAGGAAACAGAAAAAGGTAAATTTAGAAAAGATTTATATCATAGATTAACAGCTTTCCCAATTGAAGTAGCACCTTTAAGAGATAGAAAAGATGATATTCCTATGTTAGCAAACTACTTCTTAAATAAAATTGTAAAAGATTTAAGAAGAGAAATACCTGTTATTTCAGGAGATGCTATGAAGTATTTAATGGAATACTCATATCCAGGAAATATAAGAGAGTTAAAAAATATGATTGAAAGAATGGTAATTTTATGTAACGATAGAAATATTGATGTAGAAGATTTACCATTAGAAATAAAAATGAAATCTGATACAGTTGAAAATAAAACTGTTATTGGAGTAGGACCTTTAAAAAATATATTAGAGCAAGAGATATATGCTTTAGATGAAGTTGAAAAGGTAGTAATCGCAATGGCATTACAAAAAACAAGATGGAATAAACAAGAAACATCTAAGCTTTTAGGAATTGGAAGAACAACTCTTTATGAAAAAATCAGAAAATATGGATTAGATACAAAATAATATTTACAAAATTCTTCGGAGGGGTTAAAAATGGCAATTAGAAAGTTTAGAAAAAATATGAAACCAGTTATATGGGTAGTAACAATATTCTTTTTAATAAGTTTGATAGCAGGTTATGCAATGTCATTTAGAAGTAGTTCTGCAAATACACAACTAGCTTTTAAACTAAATGGTAAAAAAGTTACAATGGTAGAAGCACACAGATCTATGGCTATAATGTCTGAGAATTACAAAAGATATTTAGGAACTAATATAGATCCAGAGCTAATGAATACAATAGCTTTTAATGAGTTAATTAATAGAAATCTTTTATTAGAGATGGCAGATAAATTAAAAGTAAAAGTTTCAGGATCAGAAGTGAGTGCTCAAATGGATCAAATAAAGGCGGCTTTCCCTGATAAAGAGCAATTTAAAAGTGCACTTTTAAGTCAAGGATATACTACAAAAACTTTAGAAAATGAAATTAGAGAAAACTTAATACTACAAAAAACTTCAGAAGCTATAACTCAAGGAGTTCAAGTGACACCTGAAGAGATTGATGAATATTATGCTGATTACAAATATACAATGTTCCAAGGGAAACCATTAGAAGAGGTTAAAACTCAAATAGAGCAAGCTTTAAAAATGCAAAAAGGTGCTGAAGCATATGCAAAAGATATGTCTGAAGCTAGAGCAAAAATGAAGTTAGAGGATTTAGATAAAAACTTCGATGCCTATGTAGAAAAAGAGGCTTTTGAATTTGATGGAGTTAAAGTAAGCAACGTTGAATTTGATAAAAGAGTTTTAAATACATTAGCAATGACTAAAGGTGATTTAGAAGGGGCAAAAGAGTTAGCAAAATCATCGATTGAATCAGAGATAAAATTATTAAAAGCATCTGAAGCTAAGGGTATAAAAGTAGATTCTGTTTTACCTTTAGATTTACAAGTTGCAAATGCTGTAAAAGAACTATATAGTAAACTAAAATCAGAAGTAACATATACTCAAAATGATTTAAAAGAATTCTTTGAAGAGAATCAATTAAATTATGATACATTAGAAAGCGCTGATGCAAATATCGCTATTTTAAAAGTTCAACCAACAGAAAGTGATGACCAAAAAGCAAAAGAAAAAGCTGAAGATCTTTTAAAGAAAGTTAATAAGGATAATTTTGCAGAGATGGCTAAAAACTTCTCAGATGGTCCAAGTGGTCCTACAGGAGGAGCATTAGGAACTTTTAAAAAGGGAGATATGGTAAAACCTTTTGAGGATGCAGCTTTTGCAGGAACTCCTGGAGAGATTTATCCAGAAGTTGTAAAAACTCAATTTGGATATCACATAATTTTTGTACAAGAGAAAGATGATAAAGCTGAAACAGTTACAGCAAGCCATATTTTAATTATTCCAGAACCATCAGAAGAAACAATAAATTCAAAAGATGCTCAAATTGCTCAAATTGTTAAAGATTTAACAGATAAAACAATAACATTTGATGATTTGAAAAATGATAAAGATATCGTTTTCTCTGAGAAAATAGATGGAATTACAAAAGAAGGATATATTCCAGGATTAGGATATAATGAAGAGTTAGCAAAAGCTATTTATGATTCTAAAATTGGAGATGTTGGATTTATTAAAGATCAGAAAGATTTTATAATCTATAAAAAAGATTCACAAACAGATGAGAAAAAAGCTGATTTCCAAGAGTTTGAAAATCAAGTAAAAACAGATTATATTAATGCAAAGGCTCAAGAGGCTTTAAAAGAGATTGAGTTAAGTACACAAAATACAGAAAATTAAAAAAATGAGAAGGATTTTTAAAAATCCTTCTTTTTATTTAAAAAAAAATTGCATATTTACCAAAAATATAATATAATTTAGGATAGAGCGGTTTGCTCTTAAATATTTTTTACTTAAAAAATCTAAGAGATTAGGAGAATATTGATGAAATATAAATCAGAAGATATTGATTTATTGTTACAACAATTACATATTGAAGAGGTTGTAGGAGAATTTGTTGATTTAAAGAAAACAGGAGCTAACTTTAAAGGTTTGTGCCCTTTTCACCAAGATAACAATCCATCATTTGTAGTAAGTCCAAATAAGAACATATGTAAATGTTTTGTTTGTGGTGCAGGTGGGAATCCTATAAAATTCTATTCAGAGTATAAAAAAATATCTTTTGTTGAAGCAGTAGAAGAGTTAGCAAATAAATATAATATTCCAATAAAAAAAGTAGGAAATAGTAAAGTTAATGAAAATAAAGAGTATTATGAAATTATGGAAGAGGCTCACAACTATTACAAAGAGGAGATGTTTAAAAATACAGCTCGTGATGCTTTAGAATATCTATCTAAAAGAAAAATAAACCCAAAATTAATAAAAGAGAATGAAATAGGATATGCCCCCAATGAATGGACAGGGCTTTATGATTATCTTATAAAAAAGGGGTTTGAAAAAAAGAAGATATTTGATTTAGGATTAGCTAAGGAAAATGAAAAAGGAATTTATGATGCTTTTAGAAATAGGATTATTTTTCCAATATACTCAGTTTCAGGTAAAATTATAGCTTTTGGTGGTAGATCTTTAGAGGATAGCAAAGATATTCCAAAATATATAAACTCACAGGAAACACCTATTTTCTCAAAAGGAAAAAACTTATATGGTTTTATCCAAAAAGGAAGTAATATTAAAAAGAAGAATTATTCGATTTTAATGGAAGGGTATATGGATGTCTTATCAAGCCATTCTTATGGATTTGATGTGGCTTTAGCACCATTGGGAACAGCTTTAACAGAAGAACAAGCGCATCTATTGAAAAAATATACTAATAATGTAATACTTTCTTTTGATATGGATGAAGCTGGACAAAAAGCTACTGAGAGATCTATACTTATTTTAAAATCAGCAGGATTCAATATAAGAGTATTATTGTATAAAGATGCAAAAGATCCTGATGATTACTTAAAAAAATATGGAAAAGAAGCATTTTTAAAAGTTGTAAAAGATTCTTTAGAAGCTTTTGATTATCTTTATTTAAGATATTCATCTGAGTATAGTTTAGAAGATCACATGTCAAAACAAAATTTCATAAATAGATTTAAAGATTTTTTTCAATGTTTAGAAAGTGATTTAGAAAGAAGTTTATATATTGATAAGTTAGGTAAGTCATTAAATATTGAATTAGATGTACTGAAATCTATTTTAATAACAAACAATAAAAAAAGAATAAAAAATACTTACGAAAAAAAAGAGGAAAGTAAGGATTTAGACGAAAAAGGACTATATAATCTAGAGAAGTTGACATTAGCACTAGTTCTTTCTCAAAATGAGTACATCGAAGATTTTAGGGATAAAGAGATTAGTAGTAGTTTAGGGAAAAAAATATTTCAATATATAGAGTTTTTAAAAGAAAATCAAGAGAAAAGTTCTAACATAATAAAGGATATAATATTAACGGGAAATTTGAGTCAAGATGAAGAGAAAGAGCTAGTAAATATATCATTACTTTCTATAGATGATTACTCAAATAAATTGGATATAGAAAAAGGGTTTCAAATTATTTTTATGTCATGGTTTATTTTAGAATTAAAAGAAGCATTAAAAGAGAGAAGTAACTTATTAAAACATATTAAGCTAAAGAAAATAGAGGATAAATTGAAACAACATATTGAGTTCAATGACCTTCGTGCATTGTATGATGAATTTAAGAGTATCAATGCTTAAAATTTTGAGAGATAATTTTATTCAATAGAGGAGGCTTCAACTAATGAAGGAGTTTATAAAAAATGAAAAGGTTTTAGCTTTATTAAGAAAGGCAATGGAAAATAAAGTAATAAGCTATGAAGAGATTAATAGCCAATTAAGTGCAGATTTTCCGCCAGAAAGAATAGAGTTTTTAATAAATGGAATGACAGAGCAGGGAATAAAAATCATTTCCCAAGAAGAAGTAAAGAAACAGGAAAATATTAAGAGAAAAGACGATGGTAGAAAAGATGTAAAAAAAGTTATAACTCCACTATTAAAAAGACCTGTTGTTGAATTAGATGAAGATGAGGATGAAGAAGAAAAAAGTAGCAGTACTGAATATTCAGATGATTTCGATTTTAATCCAGATGAAATTGAAGAGGTAACTGAAGATGATTTAGTAAATGATGATTTATTTAGTATAACTGGTGAAATGGAAGTAGACGAGCCTATAAAGATGTATTTAAGAGAAATCGGACAGATTCCATTATTAACTCATGAAGAAGAGTTAGGATATGCAAAAGCAGCTTTAGAAGGAGACGAATACTCTCAACAACAACTTATTGAAGCAAACCTTAGACTAGTTGTAAGTATAGCTAAAAAACATACAAATAGAGGTTTAAAGTTATTAGACTTAATTCAAGAAGGAAATATAGGATTGATGAAAGCGGTAGAAAAGTTTGAATATAGTAAAGGATATAAATTCTCTACATATGCTACTTGGTGGATAAGACAAGCTATTACAAGAGCAATAGCTGACCAAGGAAGAACAATTCGTATACCAGTTCATATGATAGAAACTATTAATAAAATTAAAAAAGAAGCTAGAATATACCTTCAAGAAACAGGAAAAGATGCTACTCCAGAAGTTTTAGCTGATAGATTAGGAATGGAAGTTGAAAAAATTAAAAGCATTCAAGAGATGAATCAAGATCCAATATCTTTAGAAACTCCAGTTGGAAGTGAAGAGGATAGTGAATTAGGAGATTTCGTAGAAGATAATAAAATGCAAAATCCATATGAATTAACAAATAGAACTTTACTTAGAGAGCAATTAAATGATGTTTTAAAAACTTTAAGTAGCAGAGAAGAGCAAGTTTTAATCTTTAGATACGGATTAAATGATGGTGCACCAAAAACTCTAGAAGAGGTTGGAAAAATATTTAAAGTAACAAGAGAAAGAATCAGACAAATAGAGGTTAAAGCACTTAGAAAATTAAGACATCCAAGTAGAAGAAAGAAACTAGAAGATTTTAAAGTATAAAACAATATGGGGGAGATTTCTATCCCCCATTTTATTATTAACTAAAAAAAGGGGACACTATGAAGATAAAAGCATTTGAAAAAGAGATATTAGAAAATTGTATTGATGATAAGGACTTTGTAAAATTTTTAAAAGAGAATTCAAATTTAAAATTAGAATTAGAAACTGTAGATATAAGAAAAGAAGAAAAGGTTGAAGAGAATAGTTATGTAGTGGAAGGGATTGTTGGAGAGTATTTAGAGGAGATCTCTTATATTCAACCACTTTCAAAAGAGGAACTAGAAACTGTTTTAGAAACTTTAGATGAAGAAGAAAGTGCTCATAAATTAATAGAGAGTAATTTAAGAGAAGTTGCAAATATAGCTTTTGATTATTTAATAGCTGGAATTGATTATTTAGATTTAATTCAAGAGGGAAATATTGGAGTAATAAAATCTTTAGAAGAGTATAGACCATCAAATGGAGATATTATAGAGTATATTAAATTATGGGCTAGAAGAGAGATGTTACTATTTGTAGATGAAAAAGTAGAAACAGAAAAGTATATGTATAAAGGATACTTCTCAAAAAGAAAAGAGGAGTTAATAGAGCATGAAATTGTAGCAGAGTTAGAGGAAGAGGATACTGACGAGATTCCTTTAGATGAAAAATCAGAAATAATAGAAGAAAAAATAAATGAAGTTGAAAAACTTGATTATAATTCAGTTCTTAAAAAAATATCTCACTTAGAAGAGGAGATTTTAAAAAGATACTACGGATTAATCGGAGATAAAAGAGAATCTCTATTTGAAATTGAAAATGCATTAGATTTAAAAAGAGGAGAAGGTGAGCAGCTATTTGAAGAAGCTCTAACAAAAATATCTTTAGGAGGAGGAAGAAGTTTAAAGATATGAAGCTAAGTAAAATTATAAATTTTTTAGAAGAGAAATTTCCAACTTCTTTAGCTGAAGATTGGGACAATGTAGGATTATTAATAGGAAAAAGGGATTCGAAAATAACTGGAATTTTATTATCATTAGATTTAACAGAGAGTGTTATTGATAAAGCGATTGAAGCAGGTGCAAATCTAATAATAACGCATCACCCGGTAATCTTTACATCTTTGAAAAAGATAACTAATGACACTTTAGCAGGACGAAAAATAATAAAATTAATAGAAAATGGAATTTCAGTATACTCAATGCATACAAATTTAGATTCAGGAAAATCAGGATTAAATGATTTTTTAGGTGAGAATATACTTGGAATGAAAAATGGAAAAATACTTGATCCAATGGAAAGTAATGGAAGAGAGTATGGGATTGGAAGAGTTTATAAACTAGATGAAAGTTTAAGTATAGAAAATTTATCGAATTTATTGAAAGAAAAGTTAAATTTAAATAGTATAAATGTAGTAAGATCAAAAGAAGAAAGAGAGATAAAAAAAATCTCTTTAGTCAGTGGGGCAGGGGCGTCTTATTGGAGAAAAGCTAAAAAATTAGGAGCACAAGTTCTAATTACAGGAGATATAAAATATCATGAAGCTATGGATGCAAGAGAGGAAAATTTTACTTTGATTGATATAGGTCATTTTGAAAGTGAGTGGATATTTTCAAACTTGTTGGAAAGTTTATTGAAAAAAGAGTTTGAAATAGAAATTTCAATATACAATGATGGCCCAATATTTCAAAAAATGTAAGGAGAACATAGGATGCTAAAAAAAGTTATGGTAGGTTCATTGATATTTTCTACTTTGGTCCTTGGAAAAATAAATGATTATAGAAATGTTTTTTCAGAAGATGATAAATCAAATTTATTGACAGTTGTAGAAACTTTCCAAGAAAAAACAGGAGATAAACTTTATCTGAATACTTTAGAAGAAAATGAAGGTTTTGAGGCAGATGAACAAGAGAAAACAGTTATTGTAAATTTAATAAAAAATAATGAAAATGATGTTTTAAAGGTACAATTAAAAATTTCACAGGATTTAAATCCTGAAGATATGGCTTCAGATTTATCGTTATTATTAACAAATGTGGAAGAGTATGTAGGTGAAAAAAATGAGACTCTGATAGCAACAAATCTAGTTGAGGGGTTACAAGAGATATTTGTAGCAACATCTGATTCTCAAGAGAATAGTAAAGATTTAGAACAGATGTCACTAGGTACTAAGGTATTTTTAGGAATTTTGTTGACATTTTTAGTATTATCTATTAGAATAATACAGGTAAAAAGAAAAAAGAAAAAATACAAGTTAAAAAGTGATAGGTATTAGAGTTAATCGCTTGCGTTAGCAAGAGGAAAGTCCGGGCTCCACAGAGCGAAAAGGGTAGCTAACGGCTACTAAAGGAAACTTTAAGGAAAGTGCCACAGAAAATAGACCGCTACATTTTGTAGTAAGGGTGAAAAGGCGGTGTAAGAGACCACCAGTTCTTTAGGAGACTAAAGAAGCTAGGTAAACCCCCTTTGGAGCAAGACTAAATAGGAGAGAATAGGGGCTGCTCGTCCTCTCTCAGGGTAAGTTGCTTGAAGCTATAAGCAATTATAGCTCTAGATAAATGATTGACAAATACAAAACCCGGCTTATTTAATGCCTATCAATAATAAACAACTGAGTCAAGAAATTTTATATAAATTCCTTGGCTTTATTTTTTATATAAAATCTTATTAGGAGAAAATTGTTATGAAAAAGATGAAAATAGCAATAGGAGTAATATTATTAGCACTAGTAGGGTGTACTCCTTTAGAAAAGAAAATAAGTGATGAGGAAAGAATTTTATTGCCATCAGTTCCAAAGCAAGCTTATGATGTAAGTATATCAACTATGCCAGAAGGTGAATTTATACCTCAAACAGATATAATTCATACAGGTCAAAACGTAGCTTTAGCAGAAAATGCAGTTACAGAGATTACTTTAAATGGAATAGATCAAGTAAATATAGCAAAAAAACAAGTTAGAAATAAATTAGCTTATAATGGGAATTCAACTGTACCTTTTACAGGGACATTTGCAGCAGTAGTAGGTGTTCATAAACACTATACTGAAGACTATAGAGATGGAAAATTAAGTGGTTATAAGATTTGGTATTCTGAAGCAGGAAGAGTAGGATTAAAAGAGCCTTATGCAAATGGAGTTAAAAATGGAGTTCAAGAAACATATTATAGAAATACAGGAAATATTCGTTCAAGAATAACATATTCAGGTGGAAGAATATCTGGACCAGCAACTTGGTATGACAATACAGGAAAAATATTACATCAAGAGGATTTTAAAGGTGGAAATGGAGAATGGATTGCATACTGGGATAATGGAAAAGTTAGAGAGAAAGGTAGATTAGCAGGTGGACTTCAAAATGGAGAATGGAGAAGTTATACACCAAAAGGTGAATTAGAAAAAATTACAAATTACAGAAATGGATCTCCTTTATCACAAGAGTGGTTAAAATAAATTAGTTGACAAAATACATAAAAAATGATATGATTAACAGTAGATTAAGCTTGGATAAGGTCGTCAGCAACCGAATCTAGCGATCTTTATACTTTTGGAGGTGTTAGAATGTACGCAGTTATAAAAACTGGAGGAAAACAGTACAAAGTTGCAGTAGGTGAAGTATTAAGAGTTGAAAAACTAAATGCTGAGGTTAACACAACTGTAGAATTAACAGAGGTTCTTTTAGTATCAAACAATGGAGAGGTTAAAGTTGGAACTCCTGTTGTTGAAGGTGCTAAAGTAGTTGCAGAGGTTGTTGCTCAAGGTAAAGGAGCTAAAGTTGTTAACTTCAAATACAAGCCAAAGACTGGATATCACAGAAAGAAAGGTCATAGACAACTTTTCACTGAGATCAAAGTTACTGCAATCAATGCATAATTAATTTATGACAAAGATTGAAATTTTAAAAAAAAATGGTAAAGTAGTTAGATACAGAGCCAATGGTCATGCTGAATACGCTGAGTACGGGCAAGATATTGTTTGTGCCGCAATTTCCATGGCAATGCAATTTCCGTTAGGAGGATTGCAAGAGATTTTGGATATTACTCCGAAATTTGAAATTGACTCCGATGGGTACTTAGACGTTGATATGAGGGGAATGGATTTTTCTAACAAAGAAAAAGAGGTTCATGTATTATTAGATACAATGGTATTGATGTTGAAAGAACTATCTAAGGGTTATCCTAAACACATAAAGCTTGTAGAGAAGGAGGAAATTTAGATGCTATTTACATTAAATATACAATTATTTGCGAAGAAAAAAGGACAAGGTTCTGTTAAGAACGGAAGAGATTCTAATCCAAATTACCTTGGAGTTAAAAAGTATGATGGAGAGGTTGTAAAAGCTGGAAACATCATCGTTAGACAAAGAGGAAACAAATTCCACGCTGGAAACAACATGGGATGTGGAAAAGATCATACTCTATTCGCATTAATCGATGGATACGTAAAGTTCGAGAGATTAGGAAGAGACAAGAAGCAAGTTTCAGTTTACGCTGAGAAAGCTAACTAAGATTTTAAAGGAGAGATTGTTAATCTCTCCTTTTTTTCATAGTTATATATTTGTTAAATTATTTTTTACTAAATATACCAAGAATTCCTCCAGAGATTAAAAGAGCAATATCTTTTAATAAAGAAGCCAGATTAAAATGACCAGAATATGCTAAATATTTAGATTCCCATTGAGGTGCAAATTTATCTTTAAATTGTTTTAACCCTTCAAAATTATAGAAGTTTCCACCATGATTAAATAGAAATACACTAAGTTTATTCCATAGTGGAGCTAGTTCACCACCATATATTCCAGCAAGTGGAGCCATTCCTAAACTAAAACGTTCATATTCATTTTCTTTTGACCAGTTTATTATTTTTATAAATAAATATTCCATAGTTCCAGATGGAGCAGATTCAATATATCTCATTAAATCAATAGCAACTTCATTTTTATTTTCAGTACTTAATAAATTAGAAAAAGCAATTAATTCATTATTTTCATTATATAAAAGTGCTATTTTAAAATTTCTAAGATAATCTAAATTAAAACTTCCTAAAGAAAAACTTTTTTCTTTTGCTTTTTTATTTTTTAACCAATTATTAGAAACTTCTTCTAGTTCAGTTTCAATACCTTCAATAGAATCAATAACTTTAAAAGTAAAGTTCAATTTCTCAAATTTGTTAAAAGTGTATCTAATTTTTTTGTATAAAGGTGTTGAGATATCATAATCCTTAAGATTAACAACAGCTTCTTCACCAATTTTAATTATTTTTAGACCAAGCTCTAAATATTCAGAAAGATGTTCTTTGGAAATTTCATAAAAAGCTATATTTTTTCCACTTTGCTTTCCAATTCGATAGAAATCTTGTATAATTTCACGAAAGTGTTTTTTATCGCCAATGGGGTCTCCCATAGAGATAAGATTTCCATTAGTGTTTCCATACATAATAAAAGAGTCTTTACCCTTATCAAAGAGAATTGATTTATCAGGTAATAATGATAGAGAAGCGTAGCTATTATCACTTGACTTAATTATTTTCTTTATTTCATTTATAACTTTAGAACTTGGTATTTTTTCTACACTTAATACAGTATTAAAAAAATTAAAAACTAAAAAAATACAAAATATAGATAGAGATATAAAACTGTTCCTTAAAAATATAGTATAATGTCTATTTAAAACTAGATGCCACCAAACTTCCTTTTTATATTCTACTGTTTTAAAGGAATAAAATCCAAAAAAGATACTGAGTAAAATAACAAGTAGAGTGAATAATACCCACTTTATAGATAATCGATCTTTTAAAATTGAAGATTTTCTATAAAATCGATCTTTAGATGGAACTAATAAAATTAAAATAAAGCTGAAAAAAGCTGCTTCTAAATAATTAAATCCTTTAAAAAAACTAAAAAATATTGCAAAGATAAAAGCAATAATAGAAAGGTAGTAGGCACTATCTAATCGTCTATAGATTCCGTAAGCTAATATAAGAAGAAAGGTTCCAATTATATTAGATGAAAGATGAGATAAAGTTATAATATCTCCAGGTAAAACAGAGTAGATAAACTTAATATACCTTATATCAAATTTTGATGAGTTTGAAAATATAATAAGTGTTCCAGATAAAAAGATTAAAATACTTAAAATGTCAGGAAAAATCCTTTTTAAAATAAAGTGTAACTGTTTCATAAATATAAAATCCCTCCTCTAATAAACAAAAGGTGAGCTAGCTAGCTCACCTAAAATTATAAATTAATCATTAAGTTTAAGAACAGATACGAATGCCTCTTGTGGAATCTCTACGTTTCCAATTTGTTTCATTCTTTTCTTTCCTTCTTTTTGCTTCTCTAAAAGCTTTTTCTTTCTAGAAATATCTCCACCATAACACTTAGCAAGAACGTTCTTTCTATAAGCTTTAATAGTTTCTCTAGCTATTATTTTAGCTCCTAATGCAGCTTGAATAGGTACTTCGAATTGTTGTCTAGGAATAATTTCCTTTAATTTTTCACAAATAGCTCTTCCTCTTGATGCAGCGTGATCAGTGTGAGCAATAAATGAAAATGCATCAACAACATTTCCTGAAACAAGAATATCTACTTTAACAAGAGTAGATTCTTTATAACCAATCATCTCATATTCAAATGAAGCATATCCCTTAGTTCTAGATTTTAACTTATCGTAGAAGTCAATAACAATCTCTGCAAGAGGTAACTCATATATTACCATTGTTCTGTTATCATCTATGTACTTCATATCAATGTAAGTTCCTCTTTTTTCCTGACAAAGTTCCATAACGTTTCCTACATAATCTTTAGGAGTAAGGATACTTCCTTTTATATATGGTTCTTCAACACAGAATTTAGCTCTTCCACCTTCAGGGAAATCACAAGGGTTATCGATAACATAAGTTTCTTTTCCTTCTAGAGTAATTCTATACTCAACTGAAGGAGAAGTAGAGATTAAATCTATATCATATTCTCTTCTAAGTCTTTCAACAATAATTTCCATGTGTAGTAATCCTAAGAATCCACATCTAAATCCAAATCCTAGAGCAAGAGATGTCTCAGGGATGAATGTTAAAGATGCATCATTTAATTGAAGTTTTTCTAAAGCTTCTCTTAAATCCTCGTAATCATCAGTAGATATTGGATATAATCCAGCAAATACCATTGATTGAGCAGCTCTAAATCCTTCTAAAGGTTCAGCACAAGGTCTTTTAGCATGAGTAATAGTATCTCCTACTTGGGTATCTTGAATAGTTTTAATACCAGTTATGATATATCCAACAGATCCAGAACTTAATTCAGGTTGCTCTTTTTTAGTTGGAGCAAAAATACCACATTCAAGAACATCAAATTCTTTTCCAGTTGACCAAATTTTAATTTTATCTCCCTTTTTAATAGAACCATCAAGAACTTTAACATAAGTTATAACTCCACGATAGTCGTCAAATAAAGAGTCAAAAATCATAGCTCTTAAAGGAGCTTCTTCATCAAAAGTTGGAGCAGGAACTCTTTCAACAATAGCTTCTAAAAGCTCTTCAATTCCAATTCCAGCTTTAGCTGAAACTAAAACAGCGTTATCTGCAGGTAATCCAATAATATCCTCAATTTCATTTTTAACTTTATCTACATCAGCAGCAGGTAAGTCAATTTTGTTAATAACAGGTACAATCTCAAGGTTATTCTCAAGAGCTAAGTAAACGTTAGCTAGAGTTTGAGCTTCTACACCTTGAGCAGCATCTACAACTAGAAGAGCTCCTTCACATGCAGATAGCGAACGAGAAACTTCATATATAAAGTCAACGTGTCCTGGAGTATCAATAAGATTTAATTCATACTCATTTCCATCTTTAGCAGTATATTTTAAAGTAACAGCCTGAGCTTTTATCGTAATTCCCTTTTCTCTTTCTAACTCCATTGAATCAAGAAGTTGTTCTTTCATTTCTCTTTCAGTAACAGTTCCAGTAGCTTGAAGTAGTCTATCAGCTACAGTTGATTTACCGTGATCTATATGTGCTATAATTGAAAAGTTTCTTTTAAATTTTTGTAACACAATATCCTCCTCTAAATATATTTCTTCACACTATATTATAAAAGAATTATCAAAAAAAATCAATCTAAATTAAATAATAGCTTGACTTTATGAAGGTTTTTAGAATATCATTAAAGAAGAATATAAAAAAATAAGGGGGATTAATAATGATCTTTGGACAAATGAATGAATTAAAGTTTTATAAGGGAATTTCTAGTGGTCTAGATATGGCTATAGAGGCTATTGAAAACGGAAGTTATATAAATGGGGTAGTAGGAAAAAATGAATTAGATGGAGATAATGTATTTTTTAATCTTCAAGAGTGCAAAACTAAAGTTTTAGAAGAGTGTTTCTTTGAGGGGCATAAAAAATATATAGATATTCATGTAGTAATTGATGGCGAAGAGGGAATTGGTTACTCTTTAAAAGACTCACTAAAAGAAAAAACTGAATATAATGAAGAGAGTGATTTTCAAGTTTTAGAGGGAACTGAAGAGTACAGATTAAACATGACTAAGGATAGCTTTCTAATAGTTTTCCCAGATGAGCCTCATATGCCATTAATTGCAAAAAATAATGAGCCTAAAGAACTAAAGAAAGTAGTATTTAAGATAAAGTACTAAGAAGAAGGAAGAAATGGAACAAATTAATAATAAACTGTTTTTATGGATAAGTTTGCTGGCTTTTTTAGGTGGAGGTATGAATGCCTTTGCAATATTGGAATTTTCTCTAACTGCAAGCCATATAACGGGAAGCGTAACAAGAATCTCAACTGATTTAGCATACTATAATATACCCCATTTGAAAATAATGCTAGGATTAGTGGTAGCATTTTTTACTGGAGCGATAGTTTCAGGTATTATTATTGGATCAGGAAGAGATTTTGAACTTAGAAAAAGATATGGAGATACTTTCATATTTATTGGAGTACTATTAAAACTTTTAGATATATATTTATATGCTGAAGTTTTATTTGTATTTATTCTTGCCTTTTCTTTAGGTTTACAAAATGGTCTATTTATACGTTATAGAGGTATGGTAATTAGAACTACTCATATGACTGGAACAGTAACAGATTTAGGTGTTGTAATAGGGCATTATTTAAGAGGAAATAGAGAGATAACATGGAAAATGAAATATTATGCTATGAATATACTTTCTTTTATAACTGGAGGTCTTTTAGTAGGATTAGGACTAAAGTATTTAGGAAGAGGTATTATAAACTATATGTCTATAGCTTATATTTTAAGTGGAGCTTATTATTTCTTATTAAGAGATAGATATTATAAAATGAAAAGGTAGGAGAGGAAAATGGAAAGATATTTTATAACAATAGAGGAAAAAAAAGAGGTAGTAGAAAAGTATCCAACTCTTGAGTGTGAAAACTCAATAGGAATGATGATAGATGACTATATGTCTATAAAGTGTAAAGTTTTATCAGGAACATGTACTTATAGATTAGGACAAAAGAATGAGTATAAAAATTGCAAAATACTAAATAAATAGTAGAAAATATGGGGTGAGATTAATGGATATGAAAACTCTTTATTCAGCAGGAATGAATTTTGATGCTTTTATGGGAACAGGAATAAAAAGTGAAAGAGATAGAATTCCTAAGAATTATTCAAGAATAACTATGACTGAAGATGAAATCAATATTGTAAAAAATATTGAAAAAAAAATAAACTTCTTAGTTTCAGGAGAGCCATGGTGCATGGACTTTCAATTAAATGTAACTGTATTGAAAAAGTTTTGTGAGTTAAATCCAAATTTTGATATGGCTATTATAACTAAAGCTAGAGGAGAGAAATTTTTAAAACCTTTAATGGAAGTAGAGGAGTTTAAAGTTCCTTTTATTGTTCCATTAACAGAGGAGTTTGAAGTTTGTGGAGATATTTTTGTAGAGAGACCAAAAGAGATTAAAAAGTTTGTTTATGAAGATGTAAAAATGGACTATTTAAAAGGTCAATATTTAAACGAAACTATTAAAGATTTAATAGAGATGATAACTAAAAAGTAGATGTTATTTAACATCTACTTTTTTCATATCTTCATAATAGTTTCTCATACTTGCTTTGTTATATTGGAAATTATGAATTTTATTACTGATTCCAATTCCATCAATTTTATAAACTAATGGAACTATTGGATTTTCATCTAAAATAATCTCTTGAACATTTTTATAATATATTTTTCTCTTTTCTATGTCAGTAGTAGTACGAGCTAAATCAATCTCTTTATCTAAAATTGGATTACTATAAAAAGATCTATTTCCTTCAGCTCCAATTGAGTTTGAATGGAATAGAGTAGTAACTACAGTATCAATATCACTAACACCTAAAATCCATGTAGTTAAAAGAATATCATGAGCACCCTCTGAAGTTTTCTTTAGAAATGTTCCCCACTCAACAATTTCAATATTTGATTCGATTCCAATCTCTTTTAAATTAGCTTGTATAATTTGAGCTATTTGAACTCTTACTATATTTTCACTTGTCCAAATTTTAAAAATTGGAAGTTTTTTTTCTTTAGTTTCATTGGCAATAATCTCTTTCGCTTTTTTTATATCGTTATCTATTGGTTTTAAATTTTGGTAACTTCCAAAAATATTTGGATTTATTGGAGAGGTTGCAATAGAGCCTCTATTTAGAAATATAGCTTCTAAAATTCCAGCTTTATCAATAGCCATATGAATGGCTTTTCGAATATTTTTATTATCTAAACCATCTTTTTGAACATTTAAAACCATTAACTCTGTCGTTGTTGTAGTTTTATGAAGCAGATTCAGATTGGGATTTTTTTCTACAATTTGAAAATCAATGGGAGATATAGCATAAATAATATCAACCTCACCAGTTTCTAAAGCAGCTAAACGACTAGTATTTTCAGTGATTATTTTAAAAACTAGGCCATTATTTTTAGGTGCTCCTTTAAAATAATCTTTAAAACTACTCATAACAATTTTATCACCATCTCCCCAATTGGTAACCATATAAGGACCAGTACCAATTGGATTTAATGCAACGTTATTTCCAGCCATTACGTAATTTTTATTCATAATAGCAGCTATAGGAAGAGTTAAATTAGCTAAAAATGGTGCTGACGGTTCATGTAAAGTTATAAGAACTTTATCATCTGACGTTTTAGCAACTGATTTAATATCTTTTAATATAACTCTACTTCCAGGTTTCTCCATCATTCTCTCTAAACTAAAAATGACATCATCTGTTGTCAATATATCACCATTATGAAACTTAACTTTTTTTCTAATAGTAAATAAGATCTCTGTAGGAGAGAGATAGACAAAACTTTCAGCTAATTCAGGTATAGGAGTTCCCTTATCATCAAGAGTAACTAAAGTATTGAAAATATGTTCTGTGATACCAAGAGTTGGAAACTCATTAAATGTGTGTGGATCTAATGATTTAGGTTTTGAACCCTGTGCTACAGTAATAATATTATTATTATTACTAAAGGAAATATTAAATACAAATATAAAGTTTATAGTAAGTAGCAAAGTAAAATATTTTTGAATAAATTTTCTCATAATTCTCCTTTAAATAATATTATTGTAAGATGCCTAAGTGTAGATTGTAATAAAACCCTTTATTATTAATTAATTCATCATGAGTTCCTGCTTCAACAATACCATCGTCTGTTAAAACGACTATAGTATAAGCATTTTTAACAGTGGATAATCTGTGAGCAACAACTATAGTTGTACGGTTCTTAGAAAGTTCATCTAAAGATTCTTGAATAAGTTGTTCAGTTATATTGTCTAAAGCAGATGTAGCTTCGTCTAGTATTAAAATTGGTGGATTTTTTAAGAAGATTCTTCCAATAGCAATTCTTTGCTTTTGACCACCAGAAAGTTTTACTCCTCTTTCTCCAACTTCCGTATTATAACCATCTGGTAATGTTTCAATGAAGTCATGAATATTAGCTTTTTTAGCAGCTTCAATAATCTCTTCATCAGTGGCATCGGGCTTTCCAATAGTTAAATTCTCTTTAATACTTCCAGTGAAAAGAAATGGATCTTGTTGAACTATTCCAATATTTTTTCTTAATGAATCAATTTTAAAATTATAGATACTTTGTGAATCAATTTTGATATCTCCACTATCTATATCATAGAATCTAGGAATTAAATTACAAATAGTAGTTTTTCCACCACCAGAAGGTCCTACAAGAGCTAAAGTTTCACCAGCTTTTATGTTAAGGGAAAAATCTTTTAAAATATTTTTTTTATCATGACTAAAATAGATATTTTCAAATTTAATATTACCTCTAACATCTTTTAACTCTTTAGCACCTGCGGAATCCTTTTCAATATCCTCGTCTAACATCTCTTTGAAACGTTTAAATCCACTCATACCATTTTGATACTGCTCAACAAAGCCAACAAGTCTTTTTATAGGTTGACTAAAAATTCTAATATATAAAAGATAAGCTAAAAAATCACCAAAATTAATTTTACCTTGATATGTAAAAATAGCTCCAAAAACTAATACAAGATAATCTAACATATCTGTAAGAAAAGTCATTCCTGAAACATATTCAGCCATAACTTTATATGCACCTTCACGAGCTGTCTTAAACTCCACATTACTTTTTTTAAATTTTTCTAATTCATCATTTTTATTAACAAAAGCTTTAGAAACTCTAATTCCACTAATACTATTTTGTAAAGTTGAATTAATAGCTCCAATTTTTTCACGTGTTTGTAAAAACGCATCAGACATTCTTTGTCTTCTATTAATAGTGAACCAAACTATAAATGGAATAACTGAAAAAACTATAAGTGTTAGTGGGATATTGATATTTAAAAGAAGGAAAAAAGAACCAAAAATCATGATGACTGATATGAAAAGATCTTCAGGTCCATGGTGAGCAAGTTCAGAAACTTCTTGTAAATCATTTACAATTCGAGACATAATACTTCCAGTTTGAGTATTATCAAAATATTTAATTGGGAAATTTTGAAGTTTTGTGTAAACATCTTTTCTCATATCTCCTTGCATTCGAACACCTACTACATGTCCCCAATAATTCATAAAGTAATTACAAATAAGTTTTATGATATATATCCCAAAAAGTGTAATTGCTAAAATTAAAATGCTTCGATAGTTTTTATTAGGAATATAGTTATTTACAGCAACTCTACTTAGCATAGGATAGATTAAATCACAAACAGAAACGGTAATAGCCGCAAGTAAATCTAGAAAAAATAGTTTTTTATAAGGTTTATAATAACTTATAAATTTTTTTATCATACATGACCCCCTCGATGAGTTTTATTATAATTTTAAAAGAAAAAAAGTTAAAAGTCAAAGAATATTAAAACTCATAGAAAAATAAAATATAAAGAAAGAAAATATCTGAATTAAAAGTACAATATAGTGAATATTAGTTTGTGCTTTAGGAGGATTTTTTATGGATAATATAGGATTAGTTTTAGAAGGTGGAGGGTTAAGAGGAGCTTATACATCTGGAATTTTAGATTATTTTTTATCTAAACAGTTGCATTTTAAATATACAATTGGAGTTTCAGCAGGTGCAATTTATTCAGCATCTTATGCTTCGAGACAGAAAAGAAGAAATATTGATATTATTTTAAAATATTTAAATGATGAAAGATATATGGGATATAAATATTTAATAAAAAATGGAAGTTATATAAATGTAGATTTTGCATATAGAAAAATGACCTATGAGTTAGCACCTTTTGATTTTGAAACATTTTATAACTGTGATTTAGAATTTAAAGTGGGAGCATTTAATTGCATAAAAGGAAGAACAGAATTTTTTTCTAAAAAAGATTTTAAAGGAACAGATGATCTTTTAGAATCTCTAATTGCATCAGGAAGTTTACCATTTTTTTCTAAAGAGACAACAATAAATGAGAAGATATATTTAGATGGTGGAATAGCTTCACCAATTCCAATAGCTCAGTCAATATTAGATGGAAATAGTAAAAATGTTGTTATTTTAACAGAGGATGAAGGATATAAAAAAGAGCCTTTAAAATTACAGCCACTAATAAAATTGTATTATAGAAAATATCCTAAAGTAGCAGAAGCATTAATAAAACGTCATTTAGTTTATAATAGAACTTTAAAAGATATACAAGAGCTGGAAAATAAAGGAGATGTTTTTGTTTTTAGGCCTAGTGAGATAGTGGTCGTAGATAGATTAGAAAGAGATTTAAATAAAATTAAAGCCCTTTATAATTTAGGTTTAAAAGATGCAAAAGAAAATTATGAGAGATTATTAAATTGGATGAATAATAAAAATGAAGAGAGCCAAGAGTAGGCTCTCTTCATTTTTAAATATTATTATTGTTTTGCAGGTGTTGTAGTAGGAGTAGCTTTCATCATCTCATACTGATTCTTCATCATTTCAGTTTGCATTTTAGCTCTAATCTCTCCAATCTCTTTATTAAGTTTTTCAACTTTATTCCAATCAACTTTGTCATCTAACATTGCTTTTTTTATATCTAGCTGTTTTTGCTCAATATCAATCATATTTTTTTGCATCTCAGGTGTTGCATACATCATATTACTTTTCATCATTTTTTTGTCACTTTTCCAACCAGGCATCTGTGTCATATTTTGCATCATATTATTGCATGTAGGACAATTATTATTTTGAGATTGCATCATAGGCATATCATTCATTGTATTTTGTTGAACATGATCTTGATGATTATCATGTGATGCAGCAAAAGTAAAAGCTGAAATAATAAAAGAACATACTAAAACATATTTTTTCATGAAAAAAACCTCCTAAATAATACATAATATAGTTATGTTCTATTATTAAAAATAACTTAAAGACTTCCTTTAAAATAGAGTTAAATTGCGTTATTTTCTTGAAGTAAATTTTTAAAGAATTCAACACCGTGTATTAAAGCTTCATTTTCAAAATCAAATCGATTGTTATGAAGAGCACAAACATGTCCTTTTTCTTCATCTCTAATACCAACTAATGCCAATAATCCGGGAGTTCCATTTTGCGAATAAAAAGAGAAATCTTCAGATCCACTTAAAGAGATATCAGTAAAAACTTTTTTATCTTTTAAAGCTTTTAGAGCTTTTTCAAAAAGATTAGAATCGTTAACCACTGGTGGATAAAAAGGTTGAAATTTCATATCAATTTTTACATCAAAAGCTAGTTCAAACCCTTTATTAATATGCTCCATTCTTTCTTGGATAAAAGGTATTAAAGATATATTTTCAAGCCTAATAGTTCCAAGCATATTAACAGTTCCAGGAATAATATTTCTAACTGTACCAGCATGGAAAGCTCCAATTGTAAGTAAAAAATGCTCATAAGATGGTATATTTCTAGATTTAATTGATTGATAGGCTTCTACTAATTTAGCTCCAATTAGTATTGAATCAATACCTTTATGAGGTTGAGCACCATGACACCCTTTTCCAGTTAAAACAATATCTAAATTTATATTTTGAAGAGATACAAAACCAGATTTTACAGCGAACTCTCCAACTTTAATCTCAGGATATACATGTAAAGCGTATATAGCTTCTATATTTTTAGATTTGTAGTACTCATCAGCTACAATAAATCTAGCTCCACCAGCTCCCTCTTCACCAGCTTGAAATATAAAAACTAAAGATTTTTTTAATTTTGTTCCTTTAGATATTAAAAGTTTAATCTCCTGAATAAAAGTTAAAAGCATGGCTGTATGTCCATCATGCCCACATGCGTGCATCATACCTGGAGTTTTAGATTTAAAAGGATTAGTGCTTTCTTCAGTTAATGGCAAAGCATCAATATCAGCTCTAAAAGCGATACATTGATCACTTTCACCTGGAATAAAAGCAACAGTACTTGTTCCAACACAATGGTACTCTATCTTTTCTTTATCTAAAACCTCTCTAATATACTCAGCAGTTTTAAATTCGTTTAATGCTATTTCTGGTATCGTGTGTAGATAGTTTCGATGAGTATTTAAATTATTTAACATATAATCACTCCCCTAGAATTGTTACTTAAATTAATACCATATTTTTTGTACTTTTGTCACATTTATTTTATCAATACTTTAGATACAAATAATTTAAATAAATTTGTAAAAATTATATTAATTTCAAAGAATTTAACTTCTCTTTTGGTAGTATATAACAAAGATTATATAAAATTAAAAGGAGATAAAAAGATGAAAATTATTTTAATTGTCTTATCTATGATGTTATCAATTACATCTTTTTCTGCAGAGGAAACAAATAATTTAAATACGAATGCTCCAACAATTGAAAATGTATCAGTATCTAATATGGCCAACGAACAGTTTATTCAAAATGTTATGGGAAATCTAGGAGATGACTCGGAGAATATGGAGAAAATGAATGAGATTGGTGAATTAGTAGATGCTGAAGTTCAAAAGGAAAAACCAGACTGGACTAAAGTTGAAGATTTGTATAATGAATTATCAATGTATACGAATAAAATGGCAGTAAATATGATGAGAACCCTAAAAGAGGGTGGACTTGATAAAAGTGAACCAAATTTTGAAGAGGAAATAAATAACGAATTAATGTCAGATATGGTTTTAGATGATGATGTATCATCAAATTCTATGGATGAAAAAGAGGTTATGAAAGCCATAAAAAAAGGGATGTCAGATAGAGAGCTTGAAAGAATGGAATACTTGAGTTCTAAAATAGCAAAAGAGATAGAGAGACCAAAACCAGATTGGGATCAGGTAGAAAAAGATTATAATGAGTTATCTAAATATACAAATAAAGTGACAGTTATAATAATGAAAGTAGAAAAAGATAAAAATGGAGCTCAGAAGTAGCTCCATTTTTTTATTATTAAACTATTTAACCTAATGCCACATCTAAAAACATCATTATAGCAAAACCAAACATAACTCCGATAGTTCCTGAATCATCATGACGAATCTCTTTAGCAGTTGGAATAAGTTCTTCTGCTACAACGTATATCATAGCACCAGCAGCAAAAGCAAGCGCATAAGGAAGTAAAAAAGTCATTTTAATAACAAAAATAGCACCGATAACACCAGCTATTGGTTCAACAATACCAGAAGCCTGTCCATAGAAGAAGGCTTTTCTTCTACTCATTCCATCTCTTCTTAAAGGAATAGAAACAGCGGCTCCTTCTGGAAAGTTTTGAAGACCTATACCAATAGCTAAAGCTATTGCAGAAACCAGTGTAGATGAAGATTCAGGTCCAGTTACAGCTAAAGCACCAAAAGCGACACCAACAGCTAATCCTTCAGGAATATTGTGAAGAGTTATAGCTAAAACTAAAAGAATACTTCTTCTCCATTTTGTAGAAATTCCTTCTGCATTTGATATAGGTTGATTTTGATGAAGATGAGGTAAAAATTTATCAATAGACCAAAGAAAAATACCACCAAAAAGAAAACCTATAACAGCTGGTTTCCATCCAGGTAAACCTATATTTTCTGCTAATTCAATGGCAGGATTCAATAGTGACCAAAAAGAAGCTGCAATCATAACACCAGAAGCGAATCCGAGCATTCCATTTAATACTTTTTGATTTATAGTCTTAAAGAAAAATACCATAGCAGCTCCAAGCATTGTTACAAAATATGTAAATAAAGTGGCCAAAAGAGCCTGTAAAACAGGATCTAAATTTTTTAAAAAATCATACATAAAAAATCCTCCTCAGTTGTTTAATGTAGTACTTAACTTACTTTTACAAGTTTATTATAAAAATCCTTTAAAATTAAAAAGGAATTACCTAGGTTTCATTTAATAATAAATCACAGACTTTAATACAAGGAGGTTTGAAAATGGATTTTAAAAATATAAATATAATGGTAGGAATTGCAGCTTTGTTTTCAACAGTTTCTTTAAATTCGTACAGTAATGACTTAAATGACAGCCATCTACAAAAGATGTTAAACTATGAGATAAAATCAGATAGTAAAATATATACAGTACTTACACCTTTAAAGGATGTTATTCCACAAAACTTAAAAGGGTTTAAGGAGTATGATGAATATGCTCATAGCCTCATGATGTCAAATAGTTCACAACTGTTTTTAACAAAAGACGTTGGAAATAATTTTGTAATATATATGATACCTCATCATGAAGCTGCAATAATATCAAGTATAGGTGTTTTGAAGTATACTCAAAATACAGAAGTTAAAAATTTAGCTGATAGAATAGTTCGTGCTCAAGAAAAAGAGGTTGAATTTATGCAAAAACTATTAGAATCAGGAGAGTTAAGAGGAAATGATAATGAAAAGTTTCTTCCTAAAATGAAGAAGATAATGATTAAAATGATGAAAAGTATGAAATCTTATGATGGACAAGCAAATAATGCTGAAGAGATAACAAAAAGCTATTTACAAAATATGATTATTCATCATGAAGGAGCTGTAAGTATGGCTAAAGAGTATTTGAAGTTTGGAAAAAATAAAGAACTGATAAAAATGTCCAATGGAATTATTTTGAGCCAAGATGAAGAGATAAAAGAGATGAAACAGATATTAAAAAAGGCAAATTAAACATTTGCCTTTTTTTTAATTATTAAAAATTTTTTAAATCATCTTGTACATTACTAATTGTTCCTAAATTAAAGTTATCAATTAGAACTTGAAGAACATTAGAACTTAAAAATGCAGGAATAGTAGGACCTACATGAATATTTTTAAATCCAAGATATAGTAAAGATAGGAGAACCAAAACAGCTTTTTGCTCATACCATGCAATATTAAATACTATTGGTAAATCATTTACATCATCTAACTCAAAAACATCTTTTAATTTGAGTGCAATAACAGCTAGAGAATAACAGTCGTTACATTGCCCAGCATCTAAAATTCTAGGGATACCACCAATATCTCCTAAGTCTAATTTATTATATCTGTATTTAGCACAACCTGCTGTAAGTATTACAGAATCTTTAGGCAGAGCTAAAGCAAATTCAGTATAATATTTTCTGTCTTGCATTCTAGCGTCACAACCACCCATGACATAGAATTTTTTTATTGCTCCAGATTTAACAGCATCAACAATTTTATCAGCTAAAGCTAAAACTTGATTATGAGCAAAACCAGCAATAATTTCACCATGTTCAATTTCAACAGGCGGTTTACACGCTTTTGCCTTTTCAATAATTTCACTAAAATCTTTAAATCCATCTTCATCAGCAAGAATATGTTCACATCCTTCCATACCAGCAGAGTTTGTAGTATAAACTCTTTCAAGATATTCAGCTAGAGTTCCTCTAGGAGGTACTAAACAGTTACTTGTAAATAAAACAGGACCATTAAAATCAACAAATTCTTTTGTTTGATGCCACCAAGACCCACCGTAGTTACCTACAAGGTTATCATATTTTTTAAAAAATGGATATGCATGACCAGGAAGCATTTCAGAGTGAGTGTAAACATCAACACCAGTATCTTTAGTTTGCTCTAAAAGCATTTCTAAATCTTTTAGATCATGTCCAGATATTAAGATTCCAGGCTTATTTCTAACTCCAATATTGATTTTAGTTATTTCAGGATGTCCATATGATGTTGTGTTAGCTTTATCTAAAAGAGCCATAGCATCAACACCCACTTTACCAACATTTAAAACCATTTGAACTAATGCTTCAATAGATAAAGAATCATCATCGACATTAGCTAGTGTTTCTTCGATAAATCTATATATAGAAACATCCTCATATCCTAGATTAAAAGCATGCTCAACATAAGCACACATTCCTTTTAATCCATATATGATAGTTTCTCTTAAAGAACGAATATCTTCATTTTCAGTTCTCAATACACCAACTTTTTCAGCATAATCTAAAAGGGAATCATCTGAGCTAAGATCAGTTGGGCAATTGATATATTTTGCATATTTTTCAGGAACAGAGATTTTATTATTTAAAAGCTCTATTTCTAAAGCAGTTCTGTAAGCTTCTCCAGTTTCAATCTCCCTTATAATAGCTTCATCGTGAAAGTTAGCATTGGTAATTGTAACAAAAAGAGCATTTACAACCCATCGGTGCAAGTCGTTAGTTATAGGAATTTTATCATTTAAAAGTTCAATATAAGCAGAAACAGTTTTAGCCATATGTATTAATAAATCTTGTAAATTAGCAGTTTCAGAGGCTTTACCACAAACCCCTCTAACAGTACATCCTTTATTCATAGCAGTTTCTTGACATTGAAAACAAAACATAGACATAGACAACCTCCTAAATTTTTTTTATATTTTTAAAAGTAAAAAAAACTGAGGTATTAAAAAGTACCCCAGTAAAAAAATTATTCTTTTTCAAACTCGTCTTTTCCAGCACCACAGATAGGGCAAACCCAATCTTCAGGAACAGCTTCCCAGGCAGTACCTGCCGCAACTCCATTATCAGGATCTCCTGTAGCAGGGTCATAAATCCAGTCACAAACTTTACATCTCCATTTTTCCATAAAAAATACCTCCTATGCTAGTTAATGTATCTGTGATATTTTTACAAAAAAATTATAGATTTCCTTTTAAATTTATAAAAAAATTAAAGGATATATTTATTGAATCTATAATATAAATTATAGAGAAAGTATATTTTAGGAGGAAGTAATATGGAAACAGTTAATAGTTTACTACAAATAAAAAATAGTTCAGGGGAGCCATTGCTACAGACACTGGGTCATGATGCAATTGAATTTTTAATTAGAACATTTGTTTTTATAATTATATTGTATTTAGGTTCATATTTTACGAAAAAAGTTGATAAATATATAGATAAAATTCCAGTAGTTAACCAGGATATTAATACAAAACAGTTTACTAAATCAGTTACAAAATTAGGGTTAAATGTAATGTTTTTTTTGATAGGATTATTAGCATTTGGTTTTAGTGAAGCATCAATAGCTACTATGATCAGTGCCATTGGTTTAGGTGTGGGTATCTCTTTAAAAGAGTTTCTATCAAATTTAGCTGGTGGAGTAGTGCTATTTTTTACAAGACCTTTTAGTATAGGAAATTTCATAAAAATAAATGGTGTAATGGGAGAGGTTGCTAAAATAGAGGTGTTTTCAACATATATAACTAGTTTAGATGGAAGAAGAGTTATAGTTCCAAATAATGTAATGATTAGCGGAAATATTATAAACTATGATGCAAACCTTTTTAGACGTATAAAATTAATGCTATCAGTATCTTATGATTCTGATATGAAAAAAGTAATTAGTATATTGGAGAATATAGCAAATACCTATGAAGGATTAAATAGAGATAGGGAAAACTTTATACATACAATGGAGTATGGAGATTCAAGTATAAATATTCTATTTATGGTTTGGACTCCAACAAATGGTTACTATAAAGTTAGAGGAGAGTTAATGGCATATATTTTAGAAGTATTTAACAAAGAGGGAGTAAATGTTCCATTTAATATTTTAGATGTAAATGTAACTGAAAGTAAATAGAGAGGAGGAAAAGATGAAAGACAGAATAGTTAGAGCTCTATTTTTTTCAGGTTTTTCAATTATAACAGGATTAATAGTGGGATTTATAGATGTATTTTTTTCAAAAGGGTTGATATTAGCAGCAAATCTACGAGTGGAATATTTTAATAAATTAATTATTTTTTTACCTTTTGTGGGAGTTTCAATGATATTTTTATATAAAAAATATGGAAAGGGTTCTTTAAAAGGAATGGGCTATGTATTCGAAGCAGCACATATGGAAAATGTAATTATTCCTAAAAGATTAATTCCATTTTCTATTATATCAACATGGGCGACTCATCTTTTTGGAGGTTCAGCTGGGAGAGAGGGAGTAGCAGTACAAATAGGTGCAACGGTAGCAAATACAATAACAAGATATGTAGAGAAAAAAATAAAGTTAAATATAGATGATTTAAAAAAAATTCTTATTTCAACAGGGATATCAGCTGGATTTTCAGGACTTTTTGGAACTCCATTTGCTGCAACAATATTTTCTTTAGAGATTTTAAATATGGGTGTTGTTGAATACAAAGCTTTGTTTCCAGCATTTTTAGCAGCGTATACAGCCTTTGGTGTATCAGAGTATTTTGAGATGAAGCATTTCCATTTCTTAATAGAGAAGTTTCCTAAAAATGATATGAGAGATATAACAATGTTTTTAATGGCGACGTTTATATTTGCAGTTGCAGGGTATTGCTTTGCTTTTTTCTTAAAAAATTTTAAAAAGAATAAATATATGGTTGGTTTAGATCCTATAAAAAAAATATTTTTTGGAGGAATAATATTAGGCTTTTTAATTTGGTTATTTTATGGAGGGAGATATAGTGGACTAGGAACTAATCTAATTGATATAGCTTTTTCAAAAGAGCAGTTATATTCATATGATTGGATATTGAAGATGTTCTTTACTATATTCACTTTAGGAATAGGATTTCAAGGGGGAGAGGTTACACCAATTTTTGCTATAGGAGCATGTTTAGGAGGAGTATTAGGAGGTTGGTTTGGTATTCCTGTGGAGTTTTTAGCAGCAATTGGATATTGTGCTGTATTTGCATCTTCTACAAATACATTTTTAGCCTCATTTTTAATAGGAATAGAGATATTTGGTTATAATATGGCAGGTTATCTTTTTGTAGCTTGTGCAATGGCTTACCTATTTAGTGGAGAGTTAAGCATATATGAAGGACAAAAAAAAGAGCATTTAAAAATATAAAAAAGTTAAGTTGAGAGGAACTGAGATAAGGTAACTTCTCAATTTTTTTTATAAATATTTTAAAAGAAATTGTACTATAATTTTGTATAACCTAGCGACATAAATGACTTGCAAAGGAAATACATTTGAAAGGAGGTGAAACTATGCTAGGTGTAGCTCTGTTATTTGTAGGAATAGTTTTAATTAGTAATGGAATGTGCAGACTTTACAATGTAGATGGTAAAGCTCAATCTGTGATGAACATATTTACTGGGGGAATAACCCTTATATTAAATGTTGTTTCTATAACAAGAGGTGATTATTATAGTGGAGCAACAGGATTACTTTTTACTTTTACGTACTTGTATGTAGCTATAAATGGAATTTTTAATTTAAATCCTATTCCTTATGGATGGTTCAGTTTGTTTGTAGCCATAAACACATTACCAGCTGGATATCTATCTTTGAAATCAGATTGGAGAATGAGTGTTATCTGGTGGCTTTGGGGTGTTCTGTGGCTAACAGGTTGGATAGAAACAGTTCCTAAAAAAAATTTAGGAAAATTTACACCTGTACTGGCAGTTTTTGAAGGAATTGTTACAGCTTGGATTCCAGGATTTCTAATGTTGATCGACATGTGGTAGAGTTTCTAATTTATTAAAATGAGGTGATAAATATATGTATTTAACAACGAGAGAGAAAGAAAAGTTAATGATTAGTGTTGCAGCCGAAGTTGCTAGAAAAAGAAAAAACAGAGGAGTTAAATTAAATTATCCTGAAACAATAGCATATATTTCTGATGAAATAATAGAGGGTGCAAGAGATGGAAAAAGCGTGGAAGAGTTAATGTCTTACGGACAAACACTATTAAAAAAAGAGGATGTAATGGAAGGAATAGCTGAAATGATTCCGATAATTCAAGTTGAAGCAACATTTAGAGATGGAACTAAACTTGTAACTGTACACAATCCAATTCAATAGCTTTTAATTAAAATAAGGAGGATATACTTATGATTCCAGGTGAATATATATTAGGTAAAGATAAAATAGTTTGTAATAAAGATCATGAAGCGATAGAAATTGAAGTAGTTAATAATGGAGATAGAGCTGTACAAGTTGGATCTCATTTCCATTTTTATGAGGCTAATTGTGGTTTAGAATTTGATAGAGAAAAAACTAGAGGAAAAAGATTAGATATTCCGTCTGGAACTGCAGTTAGATTTGAACCAGGAGATAAAAAAGTTGTAAAGCTAATTGATTTTAGTGGTAGAAGAAGAGTTTTTGGATTTAATAATAAAGTTGAAGGATATTTAGACTAGGAGGTTCAGATTATGAGTTTTGAGATGGATAGAAAAAAATATTCAGATATGTTTGGTCCTACAACAGGAGATAGTATAAGACTTGGAGATACCAATTTATTTGCAAGAGTAGAGAAAGATTTAACTGTATATGGAGAGGAATCAAAATTTGGAGGAGGAAAAACTCTAAGAGACGGAATGGGATTAAATCCTATAGAAACTAGAGAAGGAAATCCTTTAGTTGTAGATACAATAATAAATAGTGTTGTAATAATAGATTACACTGGAGTATATAAAGCAGATATAGGAATTAGAGATGGAAAGATAATTGCTATTGGAAAAGGTGGAAACCCAGATTTAATGGATAATATAGATTTTGTTGTAGGAGCAAGTACAGAATCTATAGCAGGAGAAGGACTTATAGTAACCGCTGGTGGAATTGATACACACGTACACTTAATTACTCCAGATATAGTTCATGCAGCTTTAGATAATGGAATAACAACTATAATTGCTGGTGGAACTGGACCTGCAGATGGAACACGTTCTGCAACAGCTACTCCAGGAGCTTGGCATATAGAAAGACTTTTAGAAGCTCATGACGATTTACCTATAAATATTGGGATTTTAGGTAAAGGAGCTGGTGATAACGAAAGAGTTATAGCAGAGCAAATAGAAGCAGGAGCTGTTGGATTAAAAATCCATGAGGATTGGGGAGCAACACAAGCAGGAATAGACTACACTTTAAGAGCTGCAGATAAATATGATGTTCAAGTTGCAATACACACAGATTCACTTAATGAAGGTGGATTTGTTGAACATACATTAAATGCAATAGCAGGAAGAACAATACATACTTACCACACTGAGGGTGCAGGAGGAGGACATGCTCCAGATATAATGGTAATGGCAAGTCATTTAAACGTATTACCATCATCAACAAGTCCGACAAACCCATATGGAAAAAATAGTGTTCCAGAAGAACTTGATATGTTAATGGTTTGTCATCACTTAGATCCAAAAATTCCAGAAGACGTGGCTTTTGCAGATTCAAGAATAAGAAAACAAACAATAGCAGCAGAAGATGTACTACATGATATGGGTGTTATAAGTATGATGAGTTCAGATACTATGGCCATGGGAAGAATAGGAGAAGTAAATATGAAAACATGGCAATTAGCTGACAAAATGAAAAAACAACGTGGACCACTAGAAGGAGATAGCGAATATTCAGACAATACTAGAATAAAAAGATTCGTAGCTAAATATACAATAAATCCTGCTATAGTTTCAGGAATAAGTAAGCATATTGGTTCAGTAGAAGTTGGAAAATTTGCAGATTTAGTTTTATGGGAACCAAAAATGTTTGGAACAAAACCAATGATGATATTAAAATGTGGAACAATTTCTTATGGAGTAATGGGAGATGCAAGTTCAAGTTTACCAACAACAGAACCAAGATTAGTTCGTGAATTATATGGAGCTAAAGGAAAAGCTCTACATCACTCTCATATTACTTTTGTTTCTAAGTATGCTTACGAACATGGAGTAAAAGAAAAATTAGGATTAGAAAAAATTGTTTTACCAGTTGAAAATTTAAGAAATCTTACAAAAAAAGATATGATATTCAATGCTGAATTGCCAGATATAAAAATTGACCCACAAACATATGAAGTAACAATAAATGGTGAACTAATAACTTGTGATCCACTTGAAGAGTTCGCATTAGCACAAAGATACTATTTATATTAATATAGAAAATCAGACGAGAGATTATTCTCTCGTCTGAAATTTATATCTTCATTATACGAGGAGGGAATATGTTATTTGAAAAAGTTTTGGGAAACATAAAAGATATTAAGAATAAAGAAAGTTATGAAGTGGAAAAAATAATTATAAAAAGTGATGATTTAGAAAAGAAAATTTTAAGAGTTGAGTCTGTAAATGGAAATGAATATGGAATTAGTTTAAAAGAGAGCGGAGATAAATTAGAAAATGGATCAATATTATATGATGATGGATCAAAAATAATCTTTATAGAAACAGATTTAGAAAAAGTTTTAGTTATTTCACCAAAAGATATGAATCAAATGGGAGAGATTGCTCATTTTTTAGGAAATATGCATACACCTATAAAGGTAGAGAATGGAAAAATCTACCTACATTACGATAAATATTTAGATAACACATTAAAAGAAAAAAAATGTCCTTTTGATATAGAGTATTTAAAATTCAAAAAAGCCTTAAGACATATTGAGCATAGTCATGGGCATCATGGACATAGTCATGACTAATATTAATGAAAAATCAATTACAACTTGGCAATTATTGAATATATTACAAGTTTGTGATTCGGCCTTTCCAATTGGCTCTTTTAATCATTCATATGGAATGGAAACTTATCTAAGAGAAAATGTTATATGTGATGCTCACACATTTAATAGATGGCTAACAATGTTTTTTGAAAATCAATATCTATATAATGAAGGATTAGCAATAAAATTGATTTATGAAAAATTAAAGAAAAATGAAAAAAATGAAGTTTGGGATATAGATCAACTTCTAACAGTACAAAATGTAGCTATGGAAAGTAGAGAGGGAGCAAAATTAGTAGCTTATAGAAAATTAGATGTTGTATTAGAACTTTTTGAGATAGATTTATTGAAAGAATATAAAAAAAGAATAGAAGAAAATAGAAGTTTTGGAAATCCAGCAGTTGTTTTTGCAATTTTAATGTATTATTTAAATGTAGAGAAAGATGTGGCAATTGTCGCTTATGGTTATAGTGTTGCCTCAACCTTAGTTCAAAGTGCTGTTAGAGCAATTCCATTAGGTCAAAAAGATGGACAAAGAGTATTACAAAACTCTCTTTCAACATTGGAGAGTGTAAGAGAAGAGATAAATAAATTATCAATAGATGATTTAGGATATAATATACCTGGATTTGAAATATCTCAAATGAATCACGAAATATTAACATTTAGATTATTTATGTCATAGTAAAAATAATGGGAGTGTGATTATATATGAAACCGGTTGTAATAGGAGTTGGTGGACCTGTAGGAGCAGGAAAAACTTTATTAGTTGAAAGAGTTACTAGAAGATTAAATGATGAATATGAAATGGGTGTAATAACAAATGATATATATACAAAAGAGGATGCCAAATTCATGGCTGAAAATTCAGTTTTAGATAAAAATAGAATAATAGGAGTAGAAACTGGTGGATGTCCACATACAGCTATTAGAGAGGATGCTTCAATGAATTTTGCCGCTCTTGATAAAATGAAAAAAAGTTTTCCTGAATTAGATATAATTTTTTTAGAAAGTGGCGGAGATAATCTAGCAGCAACATTTAGTCCAGATTTAGTAGACTTTTCAATATATATAATAGATGTTGCTCAAGGAGAAAAAATTCCAAGAAAAGCAGGACAAGGTATGATAAAGAGTGATTTATTTATAATTAATAAAATAGATTTAGCACCATATGTTGGAGCAAATTTAAAAGTTATGGAAGAGGATACTCTTCATTTTAGAGATAAAGGAACATTTATTTTTACAAATCTAAAAACAGATGAAGGAGTAGAAGAAGTAATAAAATGGATTAAGAAAAACTGTTTATTAGAAGGATTAAGATAGTTATGGATAGATGTGATGGAAAACTTGAGATTGTATTAGAAAATCATAATCTAAGAAATGAAACAATTATAAAAAAAATTTATCATGAAGGTGTTTTTAAAGTTTCTCCTACAATACATTTAGATAATGAAAAAGTTCCATGCTATTTTTTAATGCATATGGGTGGAGGATATCTAGAGGGAGAACATTGTTATAATGATATACATTTAAAAGAAAATACGAGAAGTATAATAACCACTCAGACACCAACTATAATTTATAAATGTTTAAATAATATTCCAGCTAAACAATTTTCAAAAATACGTTTAGAAAAAAATAGTGTATTAGAATACATTATGGATAATACAATATTATTTAAAGATGCTAATTTTGAACAAGAAACAGATATATATTTAGACTCAACCTCAACTTTAATTTTAGCTGAAGGAATAACGGCTGGATGGTCATCTGATGGGAAACCATTTCAATACAAGTTAGCTAAAATGAAAAATAGAATTTACTTAGATGATAAATTGGTTTTATTAGATAAATTGCTATTATCACCAGAAAAAAGTGATTTATTTTCAATGGGGCATTTTGAAAACTATTTAAATTATGGAACCGCAATTATAATAGATTCAAAAATAGATTTAGATTTTGTAGAAAATATGAGGATATATTTACAAGAGTATGATGTAGACGTGAAATATGGAGTATCAAAATTAGAGATACCTGGAGTTGTAGTGAGAGCTTTAGGAAATTTAACACAAGATATTCAAAAGATTATTTATGGAGCTACAAATTATTCAAGAGAAAAGTTGTTAGGCTCTTGTAAGTTAGACTTAAGAAAACAATAGAGAATATAAAAGCCATGATTTTTTTATCATGGCTTTTTGTTACTTTGTTCAATAAGATCTTTTAAAGAGATTTCTTTAGTACAAATTTTATTAATTAAAGGTTGTGAATGACTTATTATAACAATCCCAATATTTTCTTTTTTACAAAACTCTAAAATAACTTGCCATATTTGGCTTTGAGTAATTAAATCAAACATAGTTGTAATCTCATCAGCTAGTAAAAACTTAGTTTTTTTATTTAAAACACGTGCTATACAAAATCTTTGAAGCTCTCCTCCAGAAAGTTCCCTAGGAAAACGATTAAGCCACTTTTCTTGAATTCCTAAATCTTTTAAAAGTTTATCATTGATTTCTCCAGATTCTTTTAAAATCTGTTTCATTTTGAGTCTAGGATTAAGAACTTGTTCTGGGTGTTGCCATATCATCTGAATAGGACAATAACCTTTAAACTTGTTTAGAGGTGTATCATCCAAGAGAACAGAGCCATTATTAGGCAATTCATATCCAGAAAGTATTTTGCATAGAGTAGTTTTACCAAATCCACTAGGAGCAGTAATAGCTATTCTTTCACCACTTTTAATACTAAAATTTAAATTTTCAAAAATATTTTCTCCATTAGGAACATGACTATAAGAAATATCATTTGCAATTAAGAGCATTTTTATCCTCCTTTTCTAAAAGGCATCTCACAAAACCAGAGTTTGTTTTTTTCCAAGGAATATCACACAAACAACTAGAATTAGCATGAGAACAGTTATTATAGAAGGAACATCCTTTCTTTTTAGAGTTTTGTAAAGAATTATCTAAAGAGAAAGAGTGAAAGCCATTTTGTGGCATAGCATGAAATAGTGCTTTTGTATAAGGATGATTAAGATTGTCCACTGAAGAAAAATCATCAGTAGAAATATCTTCGATAGTGACACCATCATAGAAAACAACAATTCTATTAGCTATTTTTAATGCCATATCTAAATCATGGGTAATTATTAATATTCCCATGCCTTCATTTGCAAGTTCTTGAAAATGCTCTGCAATATGATTTAAAGTTCTTGGATCAAGTCCTGGAGTTGGTTCATCTGCTAAAATAAGTTTTGGAGAGCTATAAACAGCTGTAGAAATAAGCACTCTACGAATCATTCCACCAGAAAGTTGAAAAGGATACATATTAGCAACTTTTTCATCTAATCTATATTTTTTTAGAATCTCTAAACATCTTTCTTTTGCTTTTTTGCTGTTATCTCCTTTTCTAATTTGAGATCCAATTTTTATTAAAGGATTTAAATAAGATACACTTTGAGGAACCAAAGCAATATTTTTACCACGCTCCTCTTTCTTTTTTTCTTCTGTTAAAAGATTGTCACAAAAATAGATATCACCTTTAAGGTTAGCATTATATGGCAAAATTCCTAAAATACTATGAGCTAATAAACTTTTTCCAGATCCACTAGCACCAACGATAGCAACAATTTCTTTTTCGTGTACAGAAACATTTAAATTATGGATAGTTTGTAAGGTCTCTTTTTTTAAACCGTTATATTGAGTAAAAGAGATAGATAAATCTTTGACTTTAAGTATCTCTTTATTAAAAGTTTCATCCATATATCCTCCTACTTATGAATTTGATTAACATTAAAAATTTTACTTAAATTATGTCCTGCATAGTCAAATAAAACAACGATTAAAACTAAAAAAATTCCAGGAAAAAGACCAAGCCACCATTTACCAGTAGAAAGATATCTCATACTTTCTGATAAAATAATACCAATAGCAGGTTGTTCAGGAGCAAGGCCAAATCCTAAAAAAGTAATACTAGCTTCATGAAGTATTGCATGGGGAAATAGTAAAATAAGGCCCAATAAAAACTGTGGGAGAAGATGCGGAATCATATGATTTTTAACAATATGAAACCTACTAATTCCAAGTTTTTGAGATGCCGATATATAGTCACTATTTTTTAGAGAAAGAACTTCACTTCGAATAACTCTAGCAAGACTAGGCCAATGAGTTAGGGTAACACCAGTAATAACACCTAAAAATCCTTTTCCACATGCAAAAGAGATTAAGATTAATAAAAGAATATGAGGAATACCCATAATTAAATCAATTAACCAAGTAACAATTCCGTCTGCTGTTTTGCCACCAAATGCAGCAATAGTACCTAAGGATAAAGCAATAATAGAACTAATGCCAGCAGTTATAAGTCCTATTCTAATGCTCATTGATAAACCAGAGAGTGTTCGATTAAACATATCTCGTCCCATCCAGTCCGTTCCAAAAATATGTTCAGAGTTAGGAGAGATATTAGTCTGAGTAAAATCAACTTTTAAAGAATTTTCTGAAAAATACCAACCTAAAAGAGTGACTCCAAATAAAAAGATAAATGTAAAACTAAGCATGAAAATATCTTTTTGTTTGTTATTTACTTTAGTTAACATTTAATCACTCCTTTTTCTTTTTTATTCCTATTCTAGGATCAATTATTTCGTATAATAAATTTGCAATTAAGTTTCCTAAAAAAACAATTGTAGCAGTAACAACTGTTATTGCTAATAAAAGAGGTACATCTCCTCCAAGTCCAGCTTTAACAGTAGCTTGACCAAGTCCAGGATATGAAAAGACTGTCTCAATTAAAACAGAACCGCCAAAGATTTCACTTATAGATACAAATTGCAAAGTTATAGCAGGTAAAAGAATATTTCTAATACTATGTCTAAAAATTATACTAAAAGTATTCTCTCCACGAGCTTTAGCAAACAAAATATAGTCGCTATCTAAAACTTCAATCATTTTTTCTCGTGTATGCAAAATTATAGCAGATGAATTAATAAAAATAAGTGTAACAATAGGTAAGATAGCATGATGAATTCTATCTTTAAAAGTTACATTGGAAAAATCAACGCCTATAGGAACGCTCATTCCAATTGGAAAAATATCTAACCAAACTGAAAAAATAATAAGTAAAAGTAAAGCAAACCAAAAAGATGGAATGCTAGCTGATATTAAAGCATATTTATGAATAATATGATCTATAAATGTTTTTCTTTTAAATCCAGCTAAAACCCCTAAGAAAAATCCTAAAAAACCAGATAAAATCCAAGCTATTCCCATTAACCATAAGGAGCTAGATAGTCTTTCTTGAAGAATTTGAATAACAGGCCTTCTATATAAAAGTGAAATATTCATATCTCCTTTTAGAAAATCTTTAATCCAAGATATATAACGTTCAGTTAGAGGAGCATTGACTCCCCAATAATCTTGAATTTTTTTTAGTTGTTCGGGAGACATGGACCCCTTAATAGTTTGACCTAAATTCATTTGTATAGGATCAAGAGGAGATAGTGAAACTAAAACAAAAGAAACAACACTAACACAGAAGATTAAAAAAATAGCTCTAACTATTTGCTTGATAATAGAGGTAGAAATCTTCATCACTCATTACTCCAAGACCATTGGTCAATATTATTAACAATAGACCAACCATGTCCATGAGGGTGTATTTTTTGCTCTGCAACATTAAGGTTGTTTTTAACCCAATATAGATGATCAATATTAACTAGCCATATCCATGGAATATCGTTAGAAACTTTTTCTTGAGATTTTTTCCATAATTCAAAAGACTTAGATAAATCATTAGTAGCAAGAGCTTTATCCATTAATTCATCGACTTTTTTATTAGAATATGGAGAGTAAGCTGCTAAATTACTATTTGGTGCTGTGTGATATATATTGTACATCTCCATAGGAGTGTGCGCTCCCCAACCCCATACAAGTGGTTCAGACTGAGCTCTAGTATAGGCAGTATCCCAACCAACACCTTCAAAAGTAACAGCTATTCCTAGTTCTTTTAATTGATTTGATGTTTCAGCGGCTAATGCTTGTCTCACCGAGTCATTTGCAGGATATAGAAGATTAAATTTCGCAGGAACACCATTTTTTTCTCGAATACCATTTTTCCCAATTTTCCAACCAGCATTTTCTAAAATTGCTTTTGCTTTTTCAGGATTATAAACAACAATAGTTTCATCATTAAACCAAGGCATTTTATCAGCAACACTATAAGCAGGAGTTCCATAACCTTTTAGAATATATTTTATTAAACGTTCTCTATCCAAGCCGAGATTAATAGCTTGACGAATAGCTAAATCGCTAGTTACATCATTTCCAATACTTCCATTTTTGGGGATAGTAGGTAGATTAAATGTACGATTGTCAACTGAATGAGCAGCGAGGATATTATAATTTTTTATTTTTTCTTGTGAAAGAGAAGGTGTTGTGTATGCTACGTCAACTTTATTAGCTTTAGCTGCAGCAAAAGCAGCATCTTCACTCATGAACAAAACAACAACATTTTCAATATTTGGAGTTTTTCCATAGTAATTAGGATTTGCTTTTAAAATAACCTGCTGACCTTTATCCCATTGCTGTAAAATATATCTACCAGAACCAATAGGATTTTGACCATAATTCTCATTATAAGCATGTTTAGGTACTATCCCAACATTAGCCATACTGTAAGGCCAAATAGAATATGGTTTATTCATATAAAAAATAACAGTTTTATTATCTTTAGCTTCAGCTTTATCTAACATAGTAAAATCGTTAACTGTACTTAGTTCTTTAACTTTATTATAAGTAAAGGCTACATCTTCTGCTGTTAAAGGTTTTCCATCAGTAAAAAAAACATCATCTCTAATTGTGACAATCCACTGAAGTCCATCTTCTGAAGTCTTTATATCAGTTGCTAGATCATAAGCAATTTTTAAATCTTGAGTTGTTGTTGTCAATGTACTTTGAATAAGAGGTTCGTGAACATGTTCTCCAGCACCCCATCCAAAAGCGGGATCAAATCCACTTTCAGGTTCTGAAGTATTTCCCATAGCAACTATAACAGTGTTATCTTGTGCATTTGCCTCTAAAACACTAGGTGCACCAAATAATATAAAAGTAATGGTAAAAAGTTTATAAAACCTCTTTTTTAACATGTTATCATCCTCCCAAAATAAAAATATAAATCTCACAGAAAGTATACAAATAGTTTAATAAAATTCCTTCATAAAAAATAGAAGGAAATATTTTTATAAATATCTCCTTCTATAGGCTTTTAGCATATTTTTAAGATTTCAATAATATTATCTATATCATCAAAACTCATATTATTTTTAAGGTATATAGCGTATTCTAAAGATGTCATTCCCCAACTATTTTTAATATCTAAATTGGCACCATTTTCTTTTAAAAAATTTACCATTTGTAAATCTTTATTAAAAATGGCAAGATTAATAGGTGTATTACCTTGTAGTGGTTCTTGGATATTAATATCTGCATTATAATCTAAAAATAGTTTAACAATATTAGTATCTTTTAATAAAACAGCTTTATGTATAGGATATCTGTACTCACCACTTCTATCATTAACATCAATTCCAGATTCTAATTTGGCTTTTAATTTTTCTAAATCTCCATTTTTTAATGCGTTTTTAAATTCAATCATAAAATCCCCCTTAATCAGTAAAACTATTCAGAACAAACACAAGGATAATTTGGTGTAGGTTCATCACTTAAGTATTCTTTAATTTTTTCAATTCCAATGTAGTTCGTAACACTTTCCCAATCTTCAACTATTAAAGTAGGTGCAGTAGTAACATCAAGTTTTTGTGCTAACTCTTTAGCTTCAGTTAAATCATAGATAGCTAAATCATGTCTATTATTGAATAAACTTTTAACTACATCACAACTATCACAATTTTTAAGTACAAACAGTGTTTTTTTCATAATAGTCTACCTCCGTTATTTAATAAAAAAATTATAACACATTAATAGAGATTTATATTAAAATTTTTAACTAAATTTTTTAAAAAATTATTCTCTGGATTTACTGATACAATGAAGTTAACTTGATTTAAGTCACAAACTTTATAAAATTTAGAAGTATCGAACTTTTCATCTGTAACTAAAAAAATATTTTCTAAAGAGTGTTTTAAAGCAGTTTTAGTAACTAATGCTTCATCATGATTGTGTGAAGTAACACCATTTTTTAAAGATAAACCATCTAAGGTTAAAAATGCTTTATCAAAAAAATAGTTACTAATATCTAGAGATGTTTTAACTCCAGATGTTGATAAAAGATTTAGTTTAACCTCACCACCAATTAGAAATATAGAGTGAGTATGGTCAATACTATTGAAAAAATTTACAAACTCATTGATAACAGAGAGAGAAACAGTAACAATTTTAAGATTTTTTTTATTTTTTAAATAGGGAATCATTTTAGAAATTGTAGTTCCAGCATCTAAAAAGATTGAATCACCATCATTAATAAGGGAAACACCTTTTTTAGCTAAAATATTCTTCTCGTTAGAAAAAAGTTCATTTCTTAAACTATAACTTTCATCAACTATGTTAGAGGAGCTTTTTAGGGCTCCTCCATAAACTTTTCTAATCTCACTATTTTCATTTATAATATCTTCTAAATCTTTTCTGATAGTTTCCATAGTCACACTATATCTTTTCGCAAGCTCTTTAACATAAACTATATTTTTAATATTTATTTCATCTAAGATCAGTTGTCTACGCTCTTCCATTAACATATATTATCTCCAAAACATAGAGTTTTTAATAGAGTTGATTAAAGTATCAATATCTGTAGGATAAACCTCTCCAATATTACCGATTCTAAAACTCTCCTCTTTTGTTAACTTACCAGGATATATAACAAATCCTTGCTCTTTAAGTTTTGAATAAAAATTTTCAAACTTATAATCAGGATGATTTGGAGCATAGAATGTAGTTATAATAGGAGATTGTTTTTCTAAAGTGATAATAGCTTTAAATCCAAGAGTGTCCATACCTTTAACAAGTTTATCTTGGTTTTCTGTGTATCTTTTTTCTCTAGCTTTAACTCCACCTTCAGCCTCTAATTCTAAAAGAGCTTGATAAAAGGCTCTTACAACATGAGTAGGAGAAGTGAATCTCCATTTTCCATTTCCACTTTCCATAACTTTCCATTGATCAAATATATCTAAAGAGTGAGAACGAGCCTTTCCTTCACATTTTAAAAGTTCAGATTTTCTAGCTATAATAAATCCAAAACCAGGAACTCCTTGGATACATTTGTTAGATGAACTAATTAAAAAATCAATTTGGTACTCAGGAATGCTAAAATGAATTCCCCCAAAACTAGACATAGCATCAACTATAAAAGTTTTATTGTGGTTTTTAACAATTACTCCAATCTCTTTAATTGGATTTAAAATTCCTGATGTAGTTTCACAGTGAACAACAGCAACATGAGTAATCTCTTTATCTTCCTTTAAAATAGATTCTAAATGAGATAGATCATAAGTTTCAGTTTGTTCAATTTTATAGATAGTATTTTTAACTTTTGCTGTATCACAAATAGTTTTCATTCTATCTCCGTATGCACCGTTTGAAAGAATTAAAACTTTTTCATTCTCACCAACAACACTAGTTAAAACAGCCTCAACAGAGAAAGTTCCACTTCCTTGCATAGGAATCATAGTATAGTCATCTCCAGCTTCAGCAACATCTAAAACTCTTTTTCTCATATCTTGAACTAAAGAGTTATACTCGTTATCCCAAGTACACCAATCTTTAAGCATAGCTGATTTAACTCCAGAAGATGTTGTAAGTGGTCCAGGTGTTAAAAGAATATATGGTTTATCTGTTAAGTTATTGTTATTCATTGTTGTTTCCTCCAAATAGTTTTATATTTTCAATTTTTATACTCTCTTCAAGAATTTCAAGAGCTTTTTCAAGTTCATGTTTTTCAATAATAAGTGGTGGTGATAGTGTTAATATTCCACTAGAAACTTTGAAACTAAGACCTAAATCAAGGCAATTATAAAGAATTCTATCAGCTTCAGACTCAGCTTTTTCTTTTGTTTTTCTATCTTTTACAAGTTCAATTGCAAAGAGTAGTCCAATAGCTCTTACATCACCGATAATTTCATATTTATTTTTTAATATATTTAATCTATCTAAAACAAATTTTTCCATATTAGATGTTTTTTCTAAAATATTATTGTTATCAATAAAATCTATGGCAGCATTAGCAGCAGCACATCCGACAGAGGATTTCTCATGAGTATAGTGCCCTAAAGATGTATATTGACCAATGTTAAATTCATCTTTTGTTAAAAGAGCAGAGATTGGAAATATTCCACCCCCAAGTCCTTTTCCAATGACAACAATATCTGGGACAATATCATAGTGTTCAAAGGCGAAGAATTTTCCAGTTCTTCCCATAGCAATTGCAGTCTCATCTAAAACTAAAAGGGTATTGTGTTTAGTACAGATATCTCTTATTCCTTTCATAAGTTTATATGATGGAATCTCCACTTCAGTATTTCTAATAGTTTCCATAAAAAAAGCTGCAATATCTCCATGCTTTTCTAGAGTATAATCTAAAATAGTTAAGAAGGTATCTTCATCAAAAATGGGTCTATAGCTATTATAAGGGATTAAATGCTCGCACCCAGTTAGAAGACTTCCAATACCATTTCTAAAATGAGCAGTTCCTCCTAAAGAGATAGCATCTATTGAAGCTCCATGGAAAGAATCCCAAAAAGATAGAAAGCCATCTTTTTTAGTTACAAGTCTAGCTAGTTTCATTGCTATTCCAATAGAAGAGGTTGCTCCTGGTGAAAATAGAACTTTATTTAAAACATTATTTGTTTTATCAGAAAGCTTTTGAGCTAAAATTATAGCAGAGTTATTTGTATATCTTCTAGGTGAAAAGGGAAGTTCTTCCATTTCATTAATAATGGCATTTTTAACGTCTTCATTTCCAAATCCAACTTGATGTACATTATTTCCATGAAAATCCATATAGATTTTTCCAGAGATATCTTCTAGATAGATACCTTTGGATTTTTTTAAAACATTTAAACAAGGAGTTGAAAGAGATTGATGAAGAAAGATATCTTCATCATCTCTAAGAACACAACTAGTTTCATAGTTTGTATTTTTATCTTGCCAATTTTTACGATTTGAAGAGGTATTCACATCCCCTTCAGATGTAATTTTATTCATTTTAAATAACCTCTTCAGAATTCATTCTAGCATTTATAACATCAATTATATGTGGTAAATCACCAACTTGCTCAACAACATAATCAGCTCCAGCAGAGTATAATCTCTTTGCAGTTGCATCCATTAATTTTTTTAACTGAGCATGGTCCATAGTTTCAACCTCTTTTTGTGAAAGGCCAAGTTCACTTCCACCCTTTAAGATACCAACAGTCCAAACACCAGCATTTTTACCCTCTTTCATATCAACAGTTGTATCTCCAATTTTTATAATAGAATTCCTATTTGGAATTGCTAAGGTAATCATATTTTGATAAATCATATATGGATATGGTCTACCAGCAGGAACTTCAGTTGATGTGATTCTAAAATCTGGACAGTATCCAAAAGCTTTAGCTTTAGGAGCAACAATATCTAACATCTCTTTTGTATATCCAGTTGTACTTCCAATTTTTAATCCTCTATCTCTTAACTCTTTTTGAAGATCTAACATTCCAGGAACAGGTTCAGCAAAGTTTTCTAAAGAAGCGAATAAAACTTCTTCAAATCTTTCGTATAAAGAGTTAATATCCTCCATAGTGTAATCTCTATTAAATTTTTCTAACCATAAAGAGTGTATTCTTTCCATCTTTAATAGTGCTTTTATGTGATCTATTTTTAACATTCCCATAGGTTTTCTAGCTTCTTCATAAGTAATCTCAATACCAATCTCTTTAAAAACTTGAACAAAAACATCAAGTGGTGCGAAACATCCATAATCTACTGTAGTACCTGCCCAATCAAATATAACTGCCTTAATCTCTTTTCTCATTATTTATTCCTCCCAAAATTTCTTTTTTTAATTATTTCATAAATTGTTTTTACTAAAAGATTTGTTCCAACAATTAAAATTCCCATTGCTGCTGCTTTAGCTTGATCTCCAACTTCATCAAGATTAACCATTGCAATAGATGCAAGAGTTGTTTTTGAAGTATATAGGAAAACAGCTGCTGAAACTGTAGTCATACAGTTTACAAAGTAATATATGAATATCTCTCCAATAGTGTGTTTAGTAAGTGGTAGAGTTACATTGAAAAATGTTTTATACCAAGGAACACCCATAGATAGAGATACAATTTCAAACTCTTTATCTAACTTTTTCAAAGATGTTGACGCTGTCATAAAAGCAACTGAGAAAAAGTGAACAATGTTTACAAGAACTAAGATCCAAAGAGTTCCGTATAAACTATTGAATGGATTATTTACCCAACCAATTAGTGGAATTCTAATGTAGTTCATATTGAAGAAAAAGATATATCCTAAACCTAAAACCATTCCTGGAAGGGCTAAAGGTACTATTGCGAAAAACTTAATAACATTTCTAAGTTTAGTTAAACTCTCAGTTTTTAAACATATATATGCTCCAAGATATGCAATAATAGTTCCAAATATAGCTGATAACATTGCTATAGTTATTGAGTTTTTATAAAAATGGAAAGCTCCACCATTAAAGTCAAAGAATTTATAGTTATTTAAAGTAAGTTCAAAGTTATATGGCCACATCTTAACAAAAGAAGCGACACCTGCTGTAATAAAAAGTCCTAATATACCAAGACCAATAAACCAACAGAAACTGTAGAAGAAAATATCTCTACCAGTTGAATTTTCAATTCGATAGTTCATAGATTTTGCATTAAAGGTATCCCTTTGTTTTTTCTCTAAAGATTTTTCAAAGAAAAATGAGATTACTGCAGGAATAAGTAGAAGGATACTAACAACTGCACCTCTTCCTAAATTTTGTTGTCCGATAACTTGCTTATAAATATCTGTAGCTAAAACATTATAGTTTCCACCAACAACTTTAGGTGCTCCAAAGTCAGTGAATGCAAGAATAAAAGAAACTGTAGCTGTGGAAAAAACAGCATATTTACAAGATGGAAGAGTTATTGTAAAAAATTGCTTTACTTTACTTGTTCCAAGAGTTTTAGCAGCTTCATAGAGTCTATAGTCACTATTTTGTAGTGCCATAGAGATAATTAAGTAAGCTTGAGGTAAAGTATATATAACTTCACTAATTACAATACCAGTTGAACCGTATAGATTTATATCTGTTGCAAGATTAGGAAATCTACCAAAGAATCCAGTAGTTATAACTCCCATTCTTCCAAATAGGTAAACTAATGAGATACCATGTAGCATAGTTGGAGCAAATATAGGTAGAAGAATTAAAAATTTTAAAATACCTTTTCCCTTTATATTACTTCTAGCTATTCCATAAGAGTAACCAAATCCTAAAATTAAAGTTATAACCATAGTTAAAGTTGCTATTTTAACTGTATTGAAAAATGAGGATACTACTCCAGAGCTAGTAAGATATTGAATAAAATTTTGTAGACCAATGAAGTTTCCAGCATTGTCCTCTGTTGCTTTTATACTTAAAGAGATAAGTGGAAAAAGAAGAGTAACAACGAAAAAGATTGCAATTCCCCAAACGATAATATCTCTAACTTTTTCTGAAAGAAGTTTTTCAGTTTTTTTAAAAACTAGCTCCATTCAACTCCTCCTCCTAAAGTTCTTTCAACTTTAAGAAAGATGTGTTGATCTTTTTTTAGTGGAATATGAGCAATTTTATTTCTACAGATATCAACTTCAATAATGTAGTTCTTTTTATTAACTTTTAATCTATAGTACGATCCCATATACTCCCAAGATTCCAATGTTCCCATAAAGAAGTTATCTGTTTGCTCATCAGCAAGAGAGATATCCTCTGGTCTAGCCATAACTTTTGTTCCATTGATTTCAAACTTATTAACTTTTCCGATAAAATCTCCAATGAAATTGTTAGCTGGATTTTCATATATATCTTGAGGTGTTCCCACTTGAACAACTTTAGCATTATCCATAACAATTATTCTATCTGACATTGAAAGAGCTTCCTCTTGATCATGAGTAACCATTATAGTTGTAATTCCAAGTTTTTTTTGAAGATTTTTTATATCATTTCTAAGTTTTTCTCTTACTTTAGCATCAAGAGCTGAAAGAGGCTCATCTAACAAAAGAATATCTGGCGAGTAAGAGATTGCTCTAGCAAGTGCAACTCTTTGCTGCTGACCTCCTGAAAGTTCATTTGGATATTTATTCTCTTGACCTCTTAAACCAACAAGCTCAAGTGACTCATCTATTTTCTTTTGAATTATATCCTTTGGTATTTTTTTATTCTTCATCCCATAGGCAATATTCTCTCCAACTGTTAAATTTGGAAAAAGAGCATAAGATTGGAAAACGATTGACATATTTCTCTTAGCTGGATGCTTTTTTGTAATGTTTTCATCCTTTAAAAAAATTTCACCACTATCGACATTTTCAAGTCCAGCAATAATTCTAAGAAGTGTTGTTTTACCACAACCAGATGGACCTAAAAAACAGATAAACTCCCCTCTTTCTATTTCAAAATTTATATTGTTCAATGCTTTAAACTTACCAAAAGTTTTTTCAACATTTTTTATCTTTAAATAACTCATTAACTCCTCCTCGTTTTCATCATCTAAAGATATATTACATCATCTAAGTTAAAAACAAATTAAAACCAAGTAAACTAAGAGTAAAACAAAGGTTAAGAATTTGTAAAAAATAAAAAACTACAGATTTCTCTGTAGCTTTATAAAAAAGATATTATTTTTTCTCAGTTTTAGAACCAAATTTTGTTTCCCAAGTAGTTAAAATACGCTCTTTGTTAGCAGCAGCCCAAGAGAAATCATTAGCAATTAGTTGAGTGATAGGGTTTTCAGGGAATCCCTTTGGTGGAGCAACATTGATATCTCTAGAAACAATAGCATAAGATTTAGCGTACATTTTCATAGCATCTTCTGAGATAGCCCAATCTAAAAATACCTTAGCTTCATCTTTGATATTCTTTTTATTTATTAAAGCATTAGCTTCAGAATCCCAACCAGAACCTTCACTAGGGAAATAAACATTTATAGGTGCTCCATCATTTTTTATTTTTATTCCAGGATATCCATAAGATATTCCAATTGGATACTCTCCAGATGCAGCTGTTTTAGCAGGTTTAGATCCTGAGTGAGTATAAACACCCATATTATTATCTAAGCTGGCCATATATTCCCAAGCTTTTTCCTCTCCTAAAAGTTGAACTAAAGCAGAGACTGTTAGAAATCCAGTTCCAGAAGAAGCTGGGTTAGGCATAGAGATTAAACCTTTATATTCAGGTTTTAAAAGATCTGAGAAATTCTTAGGTTCCTCTAGTCCTAGTTTTTTCATTTCAATAGTATTAACTGAAATAGCTGTCATCCAAGCATTGTTTCCAACCCATTTAGGATCTTTACCTGTGTTATCTTTAAATTTTGGATTTATTTTTTCAATATCTTTTGGAGAATACTCTTTTAAAAGATTAGCTTCATCTAAAACTAAAAGGCCAGTAGCAGCAGTCCCCCAGATAACATCAGCTTGCGGATTATCTTTTTCAGCTAAAACTCTTGAAACGATAACACCTGTTGATTCTCTAACAATATTAAGTTTTATGTTAGGGTATTGCTCTTTAAAAGATTGAAGATACTCAGGAATTTGTTCGTTTTCTAAAGCAGTATAAACTGTAATCTCCTTTGTTTTATTGTCTTTAGATACAGGTTTTTCAGAAGAACCACAACTAGTTAAAAGTGTTGCTAAAACCAATGAACCCAATATTTTTTTATTAAATGTCATAAAATCACCCCATTTTTAAATTTAATAATATTATAAAGCATGAGTGTAAAGGTAAAATAAAAAACAGGTAAAAGACAAGTAAAACCAAAAAATAAAAAATAGAAAAGAATTTTTAGTTTTTCCTAGAAAAAAAATGGAAATCAAGATATAATTGAAAGAAAAAGTTATTAATTCATTTATGGGGAGGGAATATGAACTATAAAGATATGAAAAATGAGAAATTTGGATTTGTATATATCTATGATGAAACGAAAAGTTGTTGAGTTGATGGTATCATGCTCCCTAGGTTAGAGGAGCTTTCTAAAGAATATAAAAATTCTAAATTTTTTCCAATAGATATAAAAAAGAATCCTGAAGTGACAGGAGAATTTTTAGTTTTTGTAACGCCTGTTTTAATTATCTATTATGATGGATTAGAAGTTTTAAAAAAAATAAGATTCTTTTCTATTTCAGAAATAAAAGAAGAAATGGAAAAGTTTTTGGAAAAGATATTGTAGGTTATAATTTTTTAAGGGGGGATAATGAGTATAAAAAGGATACTTTTAGTTTTCTTTTTAAGTTTTAAATTTATAATTTCAATGGATGTATATGTTCCTAAAAATGATAAAGAAAAAAAATACTTAGAAAAAATAAGAGAAAAACAATTAGTATTAGGAATAAAAAATAATTATTTTGCTGATGATAAAATAGAAAATCAATCATTAAATGATATTATAGAAGAATTATTAAAAGATTATTTACAACTTAATATAGTTATAAAAAAAGATAATTGGGATATAATATATAATGAATTCCAAAAAGGTGAAATTGATATTATAAATTTTTTAACTAAAACAAATGAAAGAGAAAAATTTGCAGTTTTTTCAAATAAAATTTTAGCTGAAGAACTAGTTATTGTATCGAGAGATAAAAAATTAAATACAGCTGAAGATTTAAATGAAAAAAAAGTCTATGTAACTAAAAATACTATCTATGAGAAATTTTTAGAAAGATATAAAATGAAAAATGAATTGCAAATGAAAATAATAAAAGTGGATGATGTAAATCTAAAAAAATTAGATTATTTTGCAGATACTAATTTAAATACAATAGGAGAATCAAATAAACTAAGTATAAGTAGATTACCAGAAACTTCAATTGGAGTTAATAAAAGTTATAAAGATTTAAATTATATAATTAATAATGCTTTGGAAGAAAAATATAGTAAAAAGATGGAAAATTGGTTGAAAAAGCGTAAAGAGTTTATGTTTAAAGATAAATTTTTAAAATCATTAACAGATGAAGAAAAAGAGTATATCCAAAATATGAAACCTTTAAAAATATCATACGGAAATATTGAAAATGTGAGTAGCTATTCTGTAAAAGATAAAAAATTTGTAGGAGTTCTTCCAGGGTTATTAGATTGTTTATTTAAGAAGTTGAGTATTAATATAAAACAAGAAGAAAAAACGAAAAAAATCGAATGGACAACTATTTATGAAGATTTTAATAATGGTAAAATTGATATATTAACTCTTTCTAGAACTCCTGAAAGAGAAGAAAAGTTTATATTCACTAAAAAAATTTACGATTTAAATGTATATCAGATAGAGGTTCTGAAAAATTTATTAAGTAAGAGAAAAGTTGGAGTTATAAAAAATTCAATAGAAGAAACTGTAGCAAAGGAATATTTTTTTAAAGATAATATAAAGATCTATTCAAATAGAGATGAAATGTTATCAGATTTAAAGAACAATAAGTTAACTACAGTCTTATCATTAAACTCAGACATTTATGATAAGAAAAAATATAATATAAGAATATTAGAAAATGTACCAATAAACTTAGCTTTAAATAAAAATAATATAGTATTGAGGGATATTTTAAATAAGGCTATACTAGAGATGGTAGATTTAAAAGATATTCTCAAAAATTCAGAGTTGAATAAAAGAAAAGAGATTATAACAGAGCAAGAAAAACATAAAAACTTAGTTATTTTGGTAACGTTGAGTTGTATATTATTATTAGGTTTAGCATTATATCAAAGCTTTAAAGTTTTTATGCATAAAAGAAAAAATAGAGAGCTATTAAAAGATGAATTAACAGGTTTATATAGTAGAAGAGTTTATAATGAGTTTTGTAAAAATAACAATAGTATAACTGGATGTACTCTTCTTATGGATTTAAATAATTTTAAATTATTAAATGATACACATGGACATGATTATGGAGATCAAGTATTAATTGAAGCTGGAAAACTATTAAAAGAGGTTTTTAAAAATGACTATATATTTAGAATATCAGGAGATGAATTTTATATATTTTCTTGTTATTCAGCAAATATAAAATACAAAATAAAGAAGTTAGAAACTCTTTTTAAAAGCTCTAATTTAATGAAAAAGTATAATATATCTTTTAGTTTAGGATACTATTTAAAAAAAGAGAAGAACTCAATGGAATATGCTTTTAAATATGCAGATTTAGCTATGTATTCAGCAAAAAAGGGTAGAGAAAACTGGTCACAAGAAGCAACATATAATTTTATAAAGAGTAAAAAAAGAAAAAAAATAATCGAAAATTTAATTAGTAAGTCAATAAATATAGAGTTTTATCCAGTGTTTCAAAAAAAGTATGCATTAAAAGATGGAAAAATTATAGGAGCGGAAGCTTTAACAAGGTGGAATAACAATCTTTTAGGAGAAATTTATCCAGATGAATTTATTCCAATAGCAGAAAATTTAGGATTAATTTATAAAGTTGATTATAAAATAGCAGAAGAAGCGGTGAAAAAGACAAAACAACTTCTTAGAGATAATATCGTGGATAAAAATTTTAGAATGTCTTTTAATATGTCAATAGAAACTTTAAAAAGAAAAGATGTAGTAGAAGTTATATTAGATATTTTAAAAAAGTATTCTTTAAGTGGAAAAAACTTAGAGATAGAGATAACAGAAAGTACATTTTTAAATGATGCAGAAGATGTAGTAGTAAAATTAAATAAATTTAGAGAGAATGGAATATATCTTTCAATTGATGATTTTACAGCAGGATATTCTACAGTAGGTTTATTAACAACTTTACCAATAGATGTTGTTAAGTTTGATAAATCATTAATTTCTAGTATTAATGAGGAAAGTGAAAGAGGAAAAAATGTTTATTTAGGGCTAACAAATATGATAAAAAGTTTAAAACTTAAAGTTGTAGCAGAAGGAATTGAGGAGAGAGAACAGTTTGAATTTTTAAAAGAGATAGGAGTTAGTTACGGGCAAGGATATTATTTTGGAAAACCTGAAAGGGAACTAAAGAATGTTTAGAGGAGGTAAGAATGGTAGAGGTTAAAGATTTTAAAGCAGGTGATTGCAATACTCTTTGGAATATAAACAGAAATGCATTTAGAAAAAGCTTAAAAAAAGAGAGTTATGAAGATTTTAAAAATATTGTTGAAAATAGCATAGGGAAAGTTTTGCTTTTAGAAAATGAGATAATAGGAGCTATATTTTTAAAAGCACAAAATGAAGAGGGAACATTTAAAGTTGAGAAACTTTTTATTTGTCCAAAGTATCAAAATAGAGGGTTAGGATATTTTATTTTAACTCACTTATCTGAAGAGGATAACTCTATAAAAAAGTTAGAACTAGATATAGACGAAAGCAGTTTTAAAGCAAAAAAATTCTGCGAAAAAATGAAAAAAGAGATTTAGGTGGTAATACCTTTTAACTTATTTTAAGTTTAGGAGGTAAAATATGAAGATGTTTAAAATTTTAGGATTATGCACACTTTTATCAGCAACACTTTTAGGAAAAGAGATTCAAGTTGTAGCTTACGACTGGGGATATGAACCAAAAGAGATTGTTTTAAAAAAAGATGAACCTGTAAAATTGACTTTAGTGAGTAAAGATGGAGATCATGGATTAGGATCAAAGGAGTTAGGATTTAATTTAGAAGCAGCTCCAGGAAAACCAGCTTCAGTGGAAATAACTCCTACTAAAGTTGGAGAATATACAGGGAAGTGTACAATTCCATGTGGGTCAGGACATAAAAAAATGCTTTTAAAGATAAAAGTAGAATAACAATATAAAAGAGGTAAAGATGAAAGAAAAAATATCTGCTTTAGGGCAGTACATAGTAAAACAAACAGGAAAGAATTTTAACTTTAAGATGATAAAACCAGATGGTTATTATAAAGGAGTTTTATTTTCTTATGGTGCAGATGACTATTTAGTTTCAAGTGATAGAGTGGAACTTTTAAGTACAATTGAGTTAATATCTATTAAAACTTCAAAAGATTATCCAGCTAAATTAGTGAGAAGATACACTCACAGTAAGTTTGATAAGATTGGAAAGAAAAAAGAGGATGCAATTGTAATAAATGGAGTAAAGTTTTATATTATAAAGCTATAGTCATATTTAGTTGAAAAAATATAAAAGAGATGATATACTCTTTAAGAATTAAATTTATAAAAAAAGATGTTTGGGAGATCCATCTGTAAAAAAAACCAGCAAGAGGCTAGGTTTATTCTAGCCTTTTTTGTTTGTGTGGATCCCAGAAAGGGAGAGGTTATGAAAAGAATAATTATTGATTGTGATCCGGGAATTGATGATTCACTGGCGCTGATTTTAGCACTGAAATCACCAGAGCTAGATGTTATTGGAATTACTATTTGTGCTGGAAATGTTCCAGTGGAAATTGGAGGAGTTAATGCTTATCGAGTTTTAAAGTTACTAAAAAGAGAGGATATTCCTATTTACGTAGGAGATAATAATCCAATTAAAAGAGATTTAGTAACAGCTCAAGATACTCATGGAGATGATGGAGTTGGAGATGTTTTACCAGAAATTATCATTCCAAAAGATGCTATTAAATTAGGAGCTGTAGATTATCTTGTTAAAACTTTAAAAGAGAATGGGGATGTATCTATAATAGCATTAGGTCCAATGACCAATTTAGCAAAGGCTGTGGAGAGGGAAAAAGAGATTTTAAAAAGAGCTGAAAGAATTGTTTCTATGGGAGGTGCTTTTAGAACTAATGGGAACTGTTCTCAAGTAGCTGAATTTAACTACTGGGTAGATCCAGAATCAGTAAATATTGTTTTTGAAAATGTAGATAAGCCAATAGAGCTTATTCCACTAGATGTAACTAGAAAAATAGTTTTAACACCAAACTATAGAGAGTATTTAAAGCAGATGAAAAATGAAATAGCTGATTTTATTTACAATATAACAGGATTTTATGTTGATTTTCATTGGATGCAAGAAAGAACTTTAGGTTGTGTGATAAACGATCCTTTAGCAGTAGCTTATTTTATAGAACCAAGTCTATGTAGTGGAGTTTTAACTCATTTAGAGTGTGTTGAAAATGGAAGAGCCATTGGGCAAACACTAATAGATATTGGAGATTTTTATAGAAAAACACCAAATGTATTTATAAATACAGAGGTAGATGAGAAAAGATTCTTTGAACTTTTCTTTCACAGAGTTTTTCCTGAAAATAAAAAAGATAATGAAATAGTGTTAAAGGGGTATTAATATGATGATGAATGGAATGTTATTACAAAATGAGATGTTATGGATAATAAAACTGTTTTTAAGTTTTATTATTGTTTTAGGTGCTTATAAATGTTTTGGAAAAACGGGACTTTTTATTTGGATTCCAATATCTATGTTTATAGCAAGTGTTGAGGTAATGGTTTTAGTTAAACTTTTTGGTTTACATGCGTCATTAGGAAATATACCCTATGCTAGTGCATTTTTAGTTACAGATATACTTTCTGAAAAGTATGGAGAAAAAGAGGCTAAGAAAGCTATTTGGATAGGATTTTTTACCAATATAGTTATCGCATTTATGATAAATTTTGCACTTATGTTTACTCCTGAAGCTGATGGACTGGAGATGCATTCTAATTTAAAATCGATTTTTGGATTGTTCCCAAGATTTATGATAGTGGGATTAGTATCTTATGCAATATCTCAGCATGTGGATATATATCTGTATAAGATTTTAAAAGAGAAGTTTCCAAAGCATTTGTGGATTAGAAATAATGGAAGTACTATGGTAAGTCAGTTAGTAGATAATATTTTATTTACAACTTTAGCCTTTACTGGGATTTTCTCTTTTGAAGTTATGTTTGAGATATTTTTAAGTACATATATATTAAAATGGATAGTTGCAGCTATGGATACTCCATTTTTATATTTAGCGACTAAGATGGATTCAAAGAAGAGTTTGTGTTAAAAAAGTTTTAAATACAATCATTTGTTGTAAATGTTCCTTATACGAGGTATAATATAAGTAAAATCAAAAAATATTTGATTTTTTTGGAGGTACCAATGAAATCTCACTCAAAATTAAACTGTCCAGAAATTATTTACAATGAATTAGAGCAATTTATCCATTCTAAAAGTTATGTTTTTTTAACAAGAAAATTAGATCATAATATACAGATAAGAAAATACAATATTAATGATTCTTTTGAAACTGTTGCAAAATATATAGACTTACATGGTGGAAAAATTGTATATGGAGTATCGATTTTAGAGTCAGATATTCTTTTTGAAAAGCAAGCTTTTGCTGTATGGGAATCGCCAGAGAATACTCTTCACCATGTGACAAGAGGTTCAAATATGAAAATTATGTTTATCCCAAATGAAAATCCATATGTGATTCCAGAAGATTATGTTAGTGATTTTTATAATCTTTTCTCTACGAAAGAGGAAAGTTGTATAGAGGAATTTATATCTAATAAAAGACGTTTTCAAGAGTTGATGTCAAAGACAACGAGTACTCTTACAGAAAGTGAGATGAACGATATTTGTCGTTATGGAAATCTATCTGCTTTAGAAAGACTTACTAATAAAAAAATAGAGAAAGACTTTGATTTAAAAGATAGAATCTTGAAGAGGATTAAAAAATAGAGGCCTCTTGAAGATTTTTTAAAAAAAAATAAAAAAGTTTCTAATATCATTTTTTATCAAATGGTGCTATAATGGTGCTAAAAATATTGCTTTAGAATGATGAAAGTTATTTTTGGAAATTAAGGGGAAAATATAAAAAAGATTAAAAAGGCTAATTTTTATCAAAAAATTAGCCTTTTTTTGTCTTTTATAGGGGGAGACAATGAAAAATACATTTTATTTTGATAATGCATCAACATCTTATCCAAAATTTGAAAGATTTTATAGGGAAACTATGGCTCTTTATGAAAATTATGGAGTTAATTTCTCAAGAAATAGTTCAAGTAAAAGTAAAGATGCAAAATCTATAAAAGAAAATTTAATAAAAAATATAATGAATATTTTTGCTACAAAAAATGAAGTAATATTAAATTCGTCTGCTACATTTTCATTAAATGAGATTATATTGGGATTAGATTATACTAATATAAAAACAGTTTACATATCACCTTTCGAACATAATTCAGTTTATAGAGTTTTAAAAAAAATTACAAAAGAAAAAAAAATAGATTTAAAAATTTTAAAGTTTAGTGGATTTAACTTAGATTTTGAGAATATGAAACTTCAATTTATGTCAAAAAAACCTGATTTAATAATATGTAATCATGCTTCAAATGTTTTTGGAAATATTTTACCAATAAAAGATATATTTGAAGAGGGAAAAAAATATAATGCTATAACAATTTTAGATGCAACGCAAACTGGAGGAGTACTAGATTTTACTGAAATTTCAACTTCTTCAGATTTTATAGTTTTTGCAGGACATAAAAATTTATATGGCCCGTCAGGGATAGGAGGATATATTTACAATAAAAAAATTTCTTTAAAACCTCTATTATATGGAGGTACAGGAATTAATTCTGAAGATGAAGATATGCCAGAGGAGCTTCCAGAGAGATTTGAAGCTGGAAGTCCAAATATTTTAGGAATAATTGGCCTTAAGATATCAACGGATGAACTTTTGAAAATTGGAATACAAAATATAAAAAAAAGAAAGCAAGAAAATATAAAAGCTTTATATGATCTTTTAGAAGAGTATTCATATGACTTAAAAATTTTATCAGACAAAGAGAATAATGTGGGGGTTGTATCAATAGAGGCTAATGATTATACACCACAAGAGTTAGAAAGTATTTTTAATGATGAAGGAATAGTAACTAGAAGAGGTCTTCATTGTGCCCCTTTAGCTCATAAACATATGGGAACTGAGAAAAATGGTACGTTGAGATTATCAGTTGGATATTTTAATAATGAAGAGGATTTAGATAAATTAGGAGAGGTTTTAGAAAGTATATTTTAGGAGGACAAAATGTCAGGAATAAAATTGGGAATAGAAGAGATGTCTCTTTTAGAAAAAATAAAAGGGATATTAGAGAATAATATTTTATTAGAAGATGAAGTTTCTTTAAAAGAAAAGGAAAAAGAACTTTTAAAATTAAAAAATGATAAATTATTAGAAAAATTAAATGATTTGCAGGTTCAATTAGATGTTTTAACAAAAGAAAATAATGAATTAAAAAAATTACTTAATACTAATAGAATTGAAGAATTTCAAAATATAGAAGAAACAAATATCCCTAATGAAGTAGAAAATCAGATAGAGGATAAAGAAAATTTAAAGAGAAGCTGGATGGACTATGAAAACTTTAAAAAGCATGAAAATAATTTAATT
>OGMJ01000036.1_pt1 | contig 94337 bp, 98 predicted proteins | sample 1573181 | NCBI WGS metagenome assembly OGMJ01 (sample SAMEA2582004, study PRJEB24529) | metagenome | biome: Human gut stool | place: China | collected 2011
GTTTTTAACTACTTTAGTAGTCTAAAGTTTATAAGTGTTAAAAGATAAAAATAATTAATCCCTAAAAAAGCCTCTAATTCGTAGAGGCTTTTCTCCTTTTTAAATGATTTTCTAAAATCTCCTCATGAATGCTCTCAACAATATCATTTAAATTAAGAATATTTATAATTTTTATATTTCCTTTTAAACTTGGTTCGTCACTTAATATTAAATCAAAATTGTTACTATAAAACTCTCTATTTATTTTATAAAAAAATGATGGTTCAACTGTAAACTCATAATTTTTAAAATGTCTTTTCAATTCATTTCTCAAAAAGCTATCATCTAATATATTTACTTCATTAAACAATAATAATACTTTCTTTAATTCTAATTTATTTTTATCTAAAATTATTTTTTTTAATATTTGAACTATAATAACTTTATCACTAAAGTACATTCCCATGTTTTCACTTTTTAAAATATTATTAAAAATATTTAAAATTATAGAATCAATATCTTTTAAATCGATTTTTTTAACTTTTAGTATTTTTCCTTCATATTTAAAAATTGAATAACAGAGCTTTTTTAATAACATTTTTTCATAAATACTTTTCATTTCCCCTAGATTAAAAACCTCTTTTATCTTAGGCATAAGCTTTTTTACTTTAGCTAAAACTTCAGGTTCAAATGGTACAGCACTACTTAAATTATTTGCTAAAAAGTAAAAAACTTGTTCCTGATATCTCAAATCAAAATCTTTTAAATGATTATTTAAACTATTTTTAAGGTTAACATACTCATCATAGTTACACTCTAACTTTAAATCTATCTCCTTAAATAATCTAGTACATACATGTAGAGCACATAAAAATGCTATTAAGAAACTACTTAAAGACATCTTATTCTCTTTAAAAACTTTTCCTAATTTAATTGTTAACTCTCTTGTATTATATATTTTTAAAACTTCATCTAAAAGATTGACTCTATTTAAAGAAAAATCTATTTTAAAAAAATACTTAACTAAAATTTTAAAAAAAAGATGTAAATCTTTAGGAGAAAGGTGGCATAACTCTATTCCTTTTCCATGAATATATACATATTTAGACCCATTTTTATTTAAGCTGTCTTTTACTTTTGTAAACAATCTAAAAATAGAACTTCTAGATAAATCTAATTTTTCTCGTTCCTCTTCTAAATTTATAAAACCATTGTGTATAAACTTTATATATAAGTAGTCATATATCTCATCAGATGTCATAAGTATTTTTCTATTAAAGAGTATCTCTTGCTGTTTTTTCGATAAAGAGATAATATATTTATTCTCATTCATCTCTATCTTTGGATATTTTTCCTCCTCTAAAAAGCTATTTATCTGTTTTATTGACTTACTTATTGAGCTTTTTTCTAAATTTAGATACATTGAAAGCTCTTCTAATACAAAGGTATCTTGAAGCAAAAGCATTAATATTTTAATATTTGTATCATTCATTTTCTCCCCCCACTGTTAAAAAAAAAATCATATATATTCTATTTAAATAATACTTTTTAGTAAAATTTCAATAAAACATATATGATTAAGAGCTTATTGGTGCCTGAGGGGGGACTCGAACCCCCAAGGTGCAAACACCGGCGGATTTTGAGTCCGCTACGTCTACCAATTCCGTCACTCAGGCCTTTCGTTGTTATTCTATACCAATTAGAGAGCTTTGTCAATAACTTTTATATTTTTTTAAAAGGAATATTCTAATTTTGTACGTAAATAACTTAAAGTTTAAAATCTAAATTTTTTAATAATTTTAAGGAGGTAACTTATATGCTTAAAAGATTTATCTTTTTATCAGTTTTACTCTCTGCTTTAGTTGGATGTGCTAATAATGGTATGTACAATACTCCAAGAGTTAGAGATGGTGCTTTAGGTGGAGCTGCTGTTGGTGCTCTTGCTGGTCAACTTATTGGTAGAAATACTGCTGGTACTTTAATTGGTGCTGGTATTGGTGCTCTTGCTGGAGCTGCTATCGGTCATGAAAGAGATGAACGAGCTTTTAGAAACTATTATAGAAATAGATATTAATTAGGAGGTTTTCAATGAAAAAAATATTATTATTTTTATTCTCTCTTACTCTTTCAGCTAGTCTTTTAGCTAATAGCGATAATTATAACTTTCCTAAATTAAAAGAAAAAATGGAAAAAGATGGTTATAAATTAGAGTATGTGAAAAAAGATGAAGGATTTAACTTTAAAAAAGGAGATTCTCATGTTGAAGTTACAGATTATAAAACATACGCTAAGTTAAATGATGCTATAGCTAACTCTATAAACTTATTAGAAGAAAAAGGATTTAAACTTGTTACACAAGAGTGTGACTTTGGAAATGGTATCTTAGTTTTTACTAATCCATCTATAAAAGACTATGCTTTTGTTCTATCTGCAAATTATAAAAAAAATATTATGTTAAATACTGGTGGTTCACCTAAAGATGTTGAGTTTTCTGTAAAAACTTTACAAGAAACTTTAAAACCAGTTAAAAAATAAAAATTTTTTTTTATTTTTTCTTGACATATTAAAAATTTAGCAGTATTATTATAAAATATAAAACAAAAAAAATTTAGGAGGAAGATATGTCGCAATTGTTCGTTGTTTTAAACTCATTACATCATCATCATAGATATTAGAGTTTGTTCCTGTGAATTTTTCATAGATACAGACTCTTGTTGTATTGCAAACTTGAGTCTGTATCTATGATGACAACGAAAAAGAAAAATATCTCTTCTTTTAAAGCCATCTAGATACGTTCTAGGTGGCTTTTTTGTTTTTAATAATCTATATTAAGGAGGAATTTTATGAAAAAAATATTTAAACTTTTATTATTGACTTTCACTATATTTTCAATATCTTTTGCTAAGGATAATGCTTTAAAAAATCTTCAAGAAAAAGGAGAGATGGTTATTGGGCTTGACGATACTTTTGCTCCTATGGGATTTAGAGATGAAAAAGGAAATATCATTGGCTTTGATATTGATTTAGCTAATGAAGTTGCTAGTAGAATGGGAGTTAAAGCTGTCTTTAAACCATGCGAATGGGATGGAATAATATTTGATTTAAGAAGTAAAAAGATTGATTTAATTTGGAATGGTCTTACTATAACTCCTCAAAGAGAGCAACAAATAGCTTTTTCTACACCCTATTTTGATGATGATCAAATTGTTATTGTTAGAAATCCTAATATAAAATCTTTTGAAGATTTAAAAGGTAAAAATGTTGGTGTTCAATTAGGTAGTGCTTCATACTTTGCCTTTGAAAATTCACCTTTAGCTAAAACAACTGGTAAAGTTAATAAGTACTCTACGAATGTTGAAGCTCTTTTAGATTTAGAAGCAGGTAGAACTGATGCTGTTGTTATTGATGCTGTTGTCGGTAAATACTATGTTGCTAAAAAAGATGGCTTTGTTGTTTTAAATGAAATTTTAGACAAACAACAAATGGGAATTGGTATGAGAAAGCAAGATTTATCACTAAAAAATAAAATAGATGAAACTTTAGCTAATATGAAAGCCGACGGTTCATTTAATAAAATTTACCAAAAATGGTTTGGTAATAACTAAAACTTTATTTTAAGGAAGGATTATTTATGGAAAACAATTTATTTTATATACTACAAGGATTAACTCTAACTTTAAAACTTTACTTCTTTACTTTGATTTTATCTTTACCTTTAGGAATTTTACTTTCTCTTGGAAGAGTTTCAAAAAATAAGATATTAAATGTTGGAATTCAAATATACACATGGATATTTAGAGGAACACCTCTTTTATTACAACTTTTCTTCGTTTATTATGGTTTACCTGTTTTTGGAGTTGTTTTAGAACCTTTTCACGCAGCACTTATAACTTTTACAATTAATTATGCTGCATATATATCTGAAATTTTTAGAGGAAGTATTTTAGGAGTTGATTCTGGGCAATTTGAAGCTGCTCAAGTTTTAGGTTATAGTTATTGGCAAACTATGTTTAAAATAATTCTTCCACAGAGCTTAATTACAGCTTTACCAGCTCTTTCAAATGAAGCTATCGCTCTTATTAAAGATACATCTTTAGTTTCTGCTATTGGAATGGCTGAGATACTAAGAAATTCAAAAGAGATTGTTACAAGAGAGTTTACAATTACGCCATTTATTATATGTGCTGGAATCTACTTAGGATTATCAACTATTATTATTTTAATTTTAAAAAATATTGAGAAGAAGGTGACTATATAATGGCTATTCAAGTTAAAAATTTAAATAAATCTTTTGGAGAAAACAATGTTTTTAATAATTTAACTCTAGAAATAAAAAAAGGAGAAATCGTCTCAATTATTGGGCCTTCTGGAAAAGGAAAATCAACATTTTTAAGATGTCTAATTGGACTTGAAGAGTTTGGTTCTGGTGAAATTATATGCAATCGAAAAAAAATGGGTATGGTTTTTCAAAATTTTAACCTTTTTCCAAATAAAACAGTATTAGAAAATATTACTGAACCTCTTATATTAGTTGATAAAATTGAAAAGGCTACTGCCATTGAAAAAGCTAAAAAACTTCTAGAAAGAGTTGGATTATCTGATAAAGAAAATACTTATCCCAAATATCTTTCTGGTGGACAAAAACAAAGAGTCGCTATTGCTCGTGCTCTAGCAAAAGACCCTGAAGTTTTACTTTTTGATGAACCCACTTCAGCTTTAGATCCTTTTATGACTGCAGAGGTTTTAAAAGTTATTGAAGAGTTAAAAGATAATAAAGATATGACTATGGTCATTGTTAGTCATGAAATGGATTTTGTTAATAAAATCTCAACTAGAATAATTGAGTTTTAAGCTTTGCTTAAAACTCACTCCCTACATATATCTTACCATCAATAACTCTACCTGTTATTTTAGAACAAGCTCCATAGTTTTCTCCTTGAAAAAACTCCAAATAATCACTTTTATATCTTTCAATTGTATTTAAATATCCAAAAAGTGCTCCATTTGAACTTCCAGTTGCTGCCTCCTCATCTATTCCATAAAGTGGTGCAAAATTTCTACAATAAACTCTATTATTTTCAATAGTATATACATGATATCCCACTGCGCTATAATCTTTTGATATATACTTTATTTTTTCTAAATCAATCTTTAAATTATTTAATACCTTTCTATCTTTAACTGGAATTAATATATCTCTTAATCCACTATATCCAATAACTATTTCTAAATTCTCATGCAGCTCCTCTTTTTTTACTCCTATGGAATTTAATATTTGCTCTATTTCTGATATCCCCTCTATTTTTATACTATCTTGTTCTAAAAATATCTCTCTTTTCTCTACTCTAACTTTTAAATCCTTAAAATTCAACCTTTCTATATACTCCCCCTCTTCAATAATACCAGTTTTTTTCAAAATGTAAAAAGCTCCTAAAGAAGCATGACCACAAAACTCTATTTCACACTGAGGAGTATAAAATTTTAATTCAAATATTTTTTCAGATATTTTTTTTACAAAAACTGTCTCTGAAAATCCCAACTCTTCAGCTTTTTTTTGACACTCATCTTTTAAAATATCCTCTTTTAACATTACTACTCCAGCTTTATTCCCACCTTTTCCATTATGTGTAAAAACATTAACTACAAACTCCATAACTCTCCTTTTTAAAAGTAAAAGGGTATACATAAGTACACCCAATTCTTTTTATTTATTCAATCTTTTTGCTAACTCTTGAACAGCATATGAAGCTACATCATCTGCATATGTTCCAGTTCCAAATCCAGCATCATATCCCAACTCTTTAGCTAGTTCATGTGTGATTCTAGCTCCACCACAAATTACTAACATCTTATCTCTTAATCCCTCTGCCTCTAACATTTCAATAAGCTCAATTAAGTTTTTAATATGAACATCCTTTTGAGTAACTGTTTGAGAAACTAAAAGCACATCAGCACCTATTTCAATAGCTTTAGCTATAAAGTCCTCATTTAAAACCTGACTTCCCATGTTTAAAGCCTCTATCATCTCATATCTTTCTAATCCATAGTGTCCTGCATAACCTTTCATGTTCATTACAGCATCTATTCCAACAGTGTGTGCATCTGTTCCTGTACTTGCACCTAACACAACTATTTTTCTTCCAATATTTTCTTTTACAAACTTATCAGTTTCCTCCATTGACCATGTTGTTGATTCAACTTTTGGAACATAGATAGACTCATAGTCAACTGTATGAGTACAGTTTCCGTAACAGTTAAAAAATGTAAATCCATCTGTTAACTCTTTAAAGTATGAAACTTGTGGATTTTCAAATCCCATTTTCTTCATAAGTTGTTTAGCTGCTTCAACTCCCTCTGCTCCTGCTGGAACTGGTAAAGTAAATGAAAGTTGAGTTTTTCCATCGTTCATTGTATCTCCATATGGTTTAACTGCTTTTAAATCTAGTGTTGTATCAAATGTTCTTTCTTCCATTGAATATAATCCACCACTCATTACTTAACCCCTCCTAACATTTTTGGAATAAACAGATTCATGTAGCTAGAACCCTTTTCTACAACTCCAGCTAATCCTTTTCCACCTGTTCTACTTCTTTTTATATCTGCAAAAGTTCCCTTTTCTAGTGAATTAAATAGTCCATCTTCAACCATTTTCTCAAGTAGCTCCACTGATTCATCTAAAACAAGCTGAGCTCTTTTTTGAATTATTCCATCTGCTTTAAACTCAATTTCAGATCCAAAATCTCTCATATTGTTAAATATATATCTTGCATTTTCTATTGATAAATATCTATCTGACATAAACGGTGTATGGATAGCCTCTGTCATCATTCCTAACAGTTGAAGTCCTTGCCCTGTCATTATTGCAACTTGATTAAATAGCGCATCTTGAATGTGCCCTTTAAATATATTTCCTGTCATAAACTTTGTAGGTGGCATATATTTTAATGGCGCCTTAGGGAAAATCTCTCTAGTCATTTGTGCTTGTGCTAATTCTAGTAAGAATCCATTTTCTAACTCTGGGTCCATTTCAAATGCATGTCCTAATCCCATCTGCTCTTCAGGAAGACCTGCCATAAATGCTAACTGCTCATTTATTAAATCTGACGCTAAAACTGTATGAGCATTTTCCACTGCATCAGCTGTTGTTAAATAGTTATCCTCTCCTGTATTTATTATAACTCCTGCAAATCCATTTATTACTCTTGAGAAGAACTGGTCAACTAATGTTCTTTGCATATTTATATCTCTAAATAGTATTCCATATAATGCGTCATTTAGCATTACATCAAGTCTTTCTAAAGCTCCCATAGCTGCAATCTCTGGCATACAAAGACCTGAGCAATAGTTACAAAGTCTTATATATCTTCCAACCTCTTCTCCCACTTCATCTAGAGCTTTTCTCATAATTCTGAAGTTTTCTTGAGTTGCAAAAGTTCCTCCAAATCCCTCTGTTGTAGCTCCATAAGGAACATAGTCTAGTAAACTTTGCCCTGTTGTTCTAATAACAGCTATTATATCTGCTCCCTGTCTTGCTGCAGCTTGAGCTTGTATAACATCTTCATATATGTTTCCTGTTGCAACTATTACATATAAGTAAGGTTTTGGTCCCTCTCCAATAGTTGTTAAATACTTCTCTCTTTGCTCTCTATTTGATTTGATTCTCTCTACAACTTTATTTACAACAGGTTCTACAGCTTTTTGAACCTCATCTTTACTATGTTGTTTAATCTTAGTTAGATCTAACTCTCCAGAACTTACTTTTTCAGCTATCTCTTGAGGAGACATTCCTGTTTCTAGCATAGCGTTTCCTATAAAATACATTACCCCTTCTGATAAAACACCCTTATCTTTTAAATGATCTACTACAATGTTTGGTAATGGCACCTCGTCACAATCTACTCCATCTATCTCTAACAATCTACAAATTGTTCTTTCAACTGCAACAGTTGTATATGAGTCTACAAATTTTTGCACATCTACTGCTATATCTTTAGCTAGTCCTCTAGCTTTATCTACCTTATTGAAATCTAAACCTAACTTACTTTTAAACATTAACGTCCTCCTTATAAATACTTATATGCGTTATTTATAATATCTTCATCTATTTTTAATAGTTTCCCTATTGTCAATGCTTCCTCTGGAACACTATCATCATCTACTTCAATTAGAGAGTAATCTATATAATCCTCAATATTTTTATAGTTTACATTCTCTTCTATTTCCGTTTTCTTAATCCCTTTAACTCTTAACTTTACAACATCTTCTCCAACTTGATCATAATGAGTTGTTATTACAGATTCTATAAAATAATTATTAAGAATTGTTATTACACTTTTTAAAAGAGCTCTTCCCTCTTGGGGATTAGTCGTTCTTGCTAACTCATCTATTAAAACAAGAGGCCTTACACCTTTTTTTATCTTTTTAACTATTCTATCTATCTCTAACATCTCTGCTGCAAAGGATGATAATCCCTCTTCTAAAGATTGAGTATCTCCAATTGATAAGCATATCTCATCAACAAGTTGTATTTCTCCCTCTATTGCTGGAATATAAAATCCCATTTGTGCCATATTTTGTACCAACCCTAAAGTTTTCAATGTAAGAGTTTTTCCAGACATATTTGCTCCAGTTATAACTGTCACGCCGTTGTGCAATGTTATATCAACCTTTTGGTATGTCTTGTCTTTATCCTCTAATATTTTTAAAACCTTTGGATTGAAAACACCTTTAAGCTCAGTTTTATTTGTAAATATAGGTTTCACTAAATTTAATTTTTGAGCTTGGTGTGCTTTTGCTAAAATTAAATCTAAATATCCTAATCTTTTTATAGAACTTTTTAAAACTTGATTATAGTTTGATAATTTCCTACTAATAACCTTTCTTACATCATCTTCCAACTGCATCTCAGTTTCATATAATGTCTCATCTTTAGTTTCTTTTATAACTTTTCTAACTTCAGATAATTCTATGGAGTAGGAACTATATATATGAAAACTTGCTATTCTAAGTTTATCTGGATCCAATATATCAATTACTTTTTCCAAATTTTGAGGAGCTAAAAATTTATAATTTTCACTCAAAATTTCATATATCTCTTGGGAGATCATGGAAAAAATTTTAATTTCAAAAAGTTCAACATCATCTAATATATATCCATTAGATAATCTATTTACAATACTCTCAATATCTTTTAATGCTGATAATTTTCTCTTTAATGTAGTATAAATCTTGGGATTATTTTCTAAAAGAGTTATTACACTTTGTAAATTTTCAAACTCTTTTTCCAATTTCAAAATATCTTTTGAAAACTCAATACTTTTTAATGTTCTTCTTCCCAATCTACTAACTATATCTAAGGTGTCAATTATATAATCAAATCCTATTTTTTCAAAGTTCATAACCTTCCTCCCTTAGATTAACAACAGGTACCTCTGTAAACTCCTCGATAGCTTTTATGAGCTCCTTTGAATCTAATATATGCCCTGTTGGAGCCACTGGATTAACTGTTATTGCTACTAATTTTGTTTTTAATAATACCTTTAATTTCCCACCTTTTCTTACAAATCTACTTAGTATCTCTCCAGATACAAATACTTTGGTAAAATCTTTTACAACTATCTCTATATTTTCTAAAAAACTCTGCTTTGTTAAGCTCTCTATAAATCTTTCTGTTAAAACTCCTGTTATATAAAGAGAACAATCCTCTTGAAATATATTTTCTTCCAACTGTGAAAAATTTAATATTGATTTAATTGGTAGCTTATTTATAATATCTTTTTCCCATAAAATTTTATAAATTCCATCCTCTAAATCTATTATTTTCTCTTTTCTTTCCCTCTCTAAACTGTCTAATTTTAAAAGATTTATAACATGCTTTGTTTTTTTTATAATCTCTTTACTATTAATAGAAACTGCCGCTCCTGTTGATAGAACTATTCCCTCTGTAATAATAGGAGACCCCACACTTAAACGTGATAGGGCCCCATCTACTAATACACTGTCTACACCTTTTTCTAGAACTTCCTCTATAATATCTTTTACCCAAGTTCCGTTAGATGGTCCAGATAGTAAAACTTTTCCCTCTCCTAGGGCTCTTGCTGTTACAAGACGCCCTAGAGCAGTGGATTTTTCACTAACATCTAAAATTTCAGCTTGAAATCTCTTTTTTATATAGTGTTTTTCACTAGTTACAAAAATCATCCCTTCATAGATTGTTATTTCAGGCTTTGATGTATCTGTCACTATGTCAACTGTTTCTCCATCTATTCCTATTGAGGTAACGGCTGTTGTAACCCCTTCATCCTTCAATCTTTTTAAGATATAATTCATAGTTTCTGTCTTACCAACATTTTTTTCTAATCCAATAGTTGCTATACTTTTATAATTTTTTATATCTTTTATAAAGGGCATGATTCTCTCCTTTCAAGCTTTCTATATATTAATGAGCGTTTCTTTGTTTTCTATCAAGTTGTCTTGGCTCTAAAGTCTCTTCACATCCACTCATAAGTCCTGCAACTCCAACTTGTTTTTTCTTTGTTTCACCTTTACAAACATCACATTCACAAGTATTCTCATAGTTTGTAGGTTGAGTATATGTTGTGATTACTCCCTCAAAGTTTCTAAGAACAACTTTATCTGGAGATTGAGAGATTATGTAGTTTGGCATAACTGGAGTTTTTCCTCCTCCACCTGGAGCATCTACAACAAATGTAGGTACTGCATATCCTGATGTATGACCTCTTAATCCTTCAATGATTTCAATACCCTTAGATACAGGTGTTCTAAAGTGCTCAATTCCCATTGATAAGTCACATTGATAGATGTAGTATGGTCTAACTCTCATTTTAACTAAGTTATGAACTAAATCTTTCATTACATGAACACAATCGTTTACTCCTTTTAATAAAACTGATTGATTTCCTAAAGGAACTCCTGCATCTGCTAACATATTACAAGCTTTAATCGCTTCTGGAGTTATCTCTTTAGAGTGATTAAAGTGAGTATTTAACCAGATTGGGTGGTATTTTTTTAACATGTTACAAAGTTCTGGAGTTATTCTTTGAGGCATAACAACTGGAGTTCTTGATCCAATTCTTACAATTTCAACGTGAGGAATCTCTCTTAATTTACTAATGATATGCTCTAAGTTCTCATCAGATAAAAGTAATGGATCTCCTCCAGAAAGTAGTACATCTCTTACTTGAGGTGTATTTCTTATATATTCAATAGCTTTTTCAATTCTTTCCATTGGTAAAGCGTGGTCTGTTTGCCCTGCAAATCTTCTTCTTGTGCAGTGTCTACAATACATTGAACACATATCAGTTACTAAAAGTAATACTCTGTCTGGATATCTATGAGTTAATCCTGGAACAGGTGAGTCACCATCTTCATGAAGTGGATCCAATTGATCTGCTGCTGATTTATGTAGCTCATTTATAGATGGAACTGCTTGCATTCTAACTGGGCACTTAGGGTTATTAGGATCCATTATACTTAAATAGTATGGAGTAATTCCCATTCTAATAGTTTCTAAAGACTTTTTAATCCCCTCTTTCTCTTGTTCTGTTAATGTCATTAAACTTTCAAGTTGCTCTAAAGTCTCTATTCTATTTCTAACTTGCCATCTCCAGTCATTCCACTGCTCATCTGTTACGTTAAATCTTTCTCTCAAATTCATCATTGATAAACTCCTCCAAAATTTTCTATTGAAACCTTTTTTATTTTTTAATAAATTTTTTAATTAAATGTATAGCTTTTCAAATAACTCTCTAATTGCTTTTGATTCTCTTATAATTTCTAAAGTTAAATTAGCATGTCCTTTTGTATATCCATTTCCAACTATCATAGTTACATCTTTACCTACACCCTCTGCCCCTAAAGCAGCTTTTGTAAATGATGTAGCCATTGAGAAGAAGTAAACTACTCCGTCATCTTTTGTTATTAATATTGATGACATCTCTGTTCCAGGAACATTTACGTTATTTATTACAACATCACATAACTCCCCATTTGTGATTTCATTTATTTTATTATAGATCTCTACTGGCTTTGTTGCGTCTCCTACCAATACAACATGAGCAAGTCCTAAGTCTCTGATTCTTTGAGCATTTGCTTCTGAATATTCAAATACTATAACTTTTCCAGTTTTTCCTACATTTTTCATAGCTTGATAACAGCAAAGGATTCCTGATTTTCCTCCTCCACCAATTATACAAACTGTATCTCCCTCTTTAACTAACTTTTCAACTTGAGCAGGTGCTCCAGCTACATCTAGTGCTGCAAGTGCTAATTTTTCAGGAATATCATTTGGTAAAACAGCATATATTCCACTTTCAAATAAAATTGCTTTTGCATCTACGTCTACTTGATCATTTGAAATATTAATCTTTTTAATCTTCTCTATTTTTAAAGGCGTTAATGAAAGAGAAACTAAAGTTGCTATTTTATCTCCAACCTTTAAGTTTTTATCAGGGAAATCTGGTCCTATTTTTTCAATAGTTCCAATTAACATTCCTCCCGATCCTGTAACAGGATTTTGCATTTTTCCTCTCTCTGCTACTATACTTTCAATCATCTCTGCCATTTTTTTCTCATCTTTATTACATGCTTCTTTAATTTGTGTAAAACTAGCTGAATCAATATTTAGAGTTTGTACATTAATTAATACTTCATTTGACATAATCTCCATATCATTAGATATTTTTAATGCTCCTTGTGGTAATGATCCAACAGGCTCTATTACTCTGTGTGTTCCAAATTTGCATCCCTTTTTCATAATATCCTCCTTAATTTAAACCTAATATTTTTCTTGCCTCAGTTGGATTTGCAATCTCTCTTCCAAACTCCTTTGCAAGTCTTACAACTTTTTCAACTAATTCACCATTACTTTTTGCTAATACACCTTTTTCAATATATACATTGTCTTCAAATCCAACTCTTACGTGACCTCCTGATATTATAGAAGCCGCCGCAAGAGTGAATTCAAATCTTCCAATTCCAGCAACTGAATATGTAGATCCACAAGGTATGCTCTCTTTTAAAAATATGAAATCTCTTAAATCTCCAGAAATTCCACCATTTACTCCCATTACAAAACTAAAGTGAATCGGCTCTTTAATAAATCCTTTTTTACACAATCTAATTGCCATGTCTATCATTGATTTATCAAAAACTTCAACCTCTGGCTTAACACCCAAATCTATCATCTTTTTTCCAAACTCTTTAATCATATTCTCAGTGTTCACAAAAATTTCATCGCCACCAAAGTTTAATGTTCCACAATCTAATGTTGCCATCTCTGGTTTTAAATCAACTGGCTCCAATCTTTCAGCTGAGGTCATCCCCACTGACCCCCCTGTAGAAGGTTGAACTATTACATCTGGACATCTCTCTTTTATAGCTTTTATGCACTCATCATATCTTTCTTTTCTTTGAGTTGGAGTTCCATCGTCCTCTCTAACATGAAGATGGATAACACTCGCTCCCGCTTTATATGCACTGTAAGCTTCTCTAGCAATCTCTTCTACTGTATATGGTATAGCTGGATTGTGTTCTTTTGTCACTTCAGCACCACATATTGCTGCTGTTATTATCAACTTTTCCATAGTCTACCCCTTTCTCTGAACAGCTTTTGGAACAACACAAGTACCAACTGCTTTACACACTACAATAGGTTCTTCTAAAAAATCTGCTGCTGAATCACAAATATCAGCTCTTGGAATAATCACTTTTCTAGCTTCAAAACTCATGGCTCTTGAAGTATTTCCAACTTTTGTAATCTCTCCTACAACCTCTAAATAATCTCCAGCATATACAGGAGCCATGAACTCTACCTCACTATAAGCCTTGAATAAACCTTCATCCCCATCATGCTTTATAAGTAGCTCTGTTGCTACGTCTCCAAATAACTGTAAAATTCTTGCTCCGTCTACTAAATTTCCACCATAATGAGCATCTGCTGAACTCATTCTTAATCTTATCATTGATTTTGTCATAACTCCTATCTCTCCTTCACATGTTTTTTATTATGCTAACTCTTCTGTTTCTGCTGCTACTTCTACCTCTTCGTTTTCTCCTGCTAACTGCACATTTGGCTCTGATGGTAACGCAAATCTTGGAATAAATCTATCAAGCCCTGTTAAAGTAAGTATTAAAATACTTCCAACAGCTATGTAAGCCATAAAGTTAAACTTTATAATACTCATTGCTGTAAATGATGCTAAAGGATACACTGCATTTGCAATTCCTAAGTAGAACCCTATGTAAACGTGCCATGGAATTAGTTGAGATCCGAAAACTCCTAATGCATCACTAAATGTTGCATTTCTAAGTCTTAAAGTCTCAATATCTTGTGGACTTCCCTTTACATTTTTTTCAACAAGTTCTTTTATAATTGGTCCTATAGTTACAATTTGTGCCATTTCATCTGCTAAAGCAGCGTTTCCTAATACTGATAAAACACCATTGTAGAACATAAGTTGTCTAACATTTCCAGAAATCCTTTTAATAAGAATCGATACCGGTCTGAAGGCATCCATAATTTTCATTATTCCACCAAATGCTGCAACCCACATCATCATTACGATAACCCAAGATCCTGCTCCTTCAAATCCTGTGTAGATTAAATCTAAAAACGCTGATGGACTTTCAACAGTTCCAGCAAAAGTTCCACATACAAAAGATGCAAAAATTCCAAGGAATAAACATAATAGTGTATTTACTCCTTTAAATGCTGAAACTAAAACTAGAATTAGAGGAATAACCATATAATAAGGCACTCCACTTTTAACTTGATTAAGCAATGCTACTGCACTCTCTCTTTTTTCTGCTAGAGCGGCCCATGCTGATTCAGGTATTTGATTTATAGCCTCAACTGGACTTCCAACTTCTGTTGGTAATCCCATAGCAACACTCACTACATAGAAAGTTATTACTGCACACACAAGTACTAAACCTGACCAAACACCTTGATGTCTTATTCTTTTTACAACTTCAACTCTTTGAATTCCAGAACTTACTATTGTTGTATCTGATATAAGACCAATGTTATCTCCAAAACATGCTCCACCAGCTATTGCTGCTAAAGTTAAGAACATATTTCCTTGAACTATGTGGTTTAGCCATAAGAATATCGGTGCACATGCTGCAAATGTTCCCCAACTTGTTCCTGTAGCAATTGATAGAATTGATGTTACTATAACTCCAACTACTGCAACAGTTCTAGCTGTTAATCCAAATCCTAAAGCTATGTTAATTATAGAAGCTCCAACTCCTGTTGACATAAAAGCTTCTGCCATTGCATATGCCATCATTAGGATAAAAAAGGCTATTTGCATCTCTCTTGCATTTTTTATACAAGCATCTATAATATCACTTATTTTTTTCTTTGCCACAAGTGATGCTACAAGTGCTGCATATACTGTTGCTAAAGGTGCTGCTAATAATGCATCATACCCACTCATCATTAGTCCTGCCAAAACTAAAACTGGACTAAGCTTTATTATCGCCGTTACCGTTCCCATATTTTCCTCCTAGAATGTTTAATTTCTCATAAATTTTTCAAGTAGGATGTAAGTGAGTGCTTACTTTAGTTTTGTCAGTAGCTATATATACCTCACGTTTTTTTCTAAGTCAATAGTAATTTAAAACTTTTTTCTTTTATAAAGTTTTATTTTAGTACTAAAACATCCTATTACAGACACTTTTAAACATTAAAAAAAATTTTAAAAATAAAAAAATTTGACAAATTTAACTTTTATGAGGTAATAAGGGTCTCGTTAAGTATTTTTTAACTACAATTTGTGTAACAAGGAGGAAAAAATGGTATTTAAAAATCTTTTAACTGAAATTCATGGAAAAATCTGTATAGTTAAAATTAACAGACCTGAATCTTTAAATGCTTTAAACGAAGAAACTTACAAAGAGATTCACCAATGCTTTTCTCAGTTAGAAAAAAATGATGAGATTGATGTTATTTTACTAACAGGTGAGGGACGTTCTTTTGTGGCAGGAGCTGATATCTCTTTTATGAAAGATTTAAGTACAAAAGAGGCTAAAGAATTTGGTATTTTAGGTACAAATGCTTTTAATGCAGTGGAAAATATCAATAAAGTTGTTATTGCTGTTATTAATGGATTTGCTCTTGGTGGTGGATGCGAACTTGCTATGTCTTGTGATATTAGAATTGCTTCTGATAAAGCAAAACTTGGGCAACCTGAGGTTACACTTGGTATTACTCCAGGTTCAGGTGGAACTCAAAGACTTCCTAGATTAGTTGGTCTAGCTAAAGCTAAAGAACTTATATATACAGGTAATATTATTGATGCTCAAGAAGCTAAATCTATCGGTTTAGTTAATCAAGTTATTGAGCATGATAAGCTTATGGAATATGCACTAAATATGGCAAATAAAATTAGTTCTAATGCTAAATTGGCAGTTCAGTATTCAAAAGAAGCTATAAATAAGGGAATTCAAGTGGATGAAACTACGTCAATGTTCATTGAAAGTAGTTTATTTGGACTTTGTTTCTCAACAGAGGATCAAAAAGAGGGTATGTCAGCATTTTTAGAAAAAAGAAAAGCAAACTTTATTAACAAATAAACTATACAAAAGTTATAAGGAGGAACAATGAAAGTATTTATTGTAGGTGCTGGAGTTATGGCAAGTGGTATTGCTCAAGTTTTTGCAACAGGTGGTCATGAGGTTTTAATGACAGATATTTGTGCTGAAGCTCTTGAAAAAGCAAAAAAAGGTTTTGTAAAAAGTTTAAGTAAGTTAGTTGAAAAAGAGAAAATTACAGAGGATAGAAAAAATGAGATTTTAGCAAAGATTCATACAACTTCAAATATTGCTGATGCAAAAGATGCTGATTTAGTTATTGAAGCTGTATCTGAAAGAATGAATATTAAAAAAGAGTTATTTTCTAAATTAGATGAAATCTGTTCTGAGAAAGCTATATTTGCAACTAATACATCTTCGCTTTCTATAACTGAGATTGCATGTGCTACAAAGCACCCTGAAAGAGTTATAGGAATGCACTTCTTCAATCCTGCTCCTGTTATGAAGCTTATTGAAATTATTAAAGGCTATACTACAAGTCAAGAAGTTTATGAAACTATTTTAAAACTTTCTAAGGAACTTGGGAAGGAACCTGTTTTATGTGAAGAAGCTCCTGGATTTGTTGTAAATAGAATTTTAATTCCTATGATTAACGAAGCTATTGGAATTTTAGCTGATGGTGTTGCCACTGCTGAAGATATTGATAATGCTATGAAATGTGGTGCTAATCACCCAATTGGACCACTAGCTTTAGGAGATTTAGTTGGACTTGATGTTGTTTTAGCAATTATGGATGTTTTAGCTACAGAGTTTGGAGACCCTAAATATAGAGCTCACTCACTTTTAAAGAAAATGGTTAGAGCTGGAAAACTTGGAAGAAAATCTGGTGAAGGATTCTATAAATACTAATAAAAAAGAGAAAACCTGCTTTTAGGGTTTTCTCTTTTTTACTTTTCTTTACTCAGTTTTTTTATATTGATTAATTGAATTTTGATAAAATTTAATTTTTTCACTTAAAAAATGCCCATCCCTTTCTCCTGTGAATTTTCCCTGCGTTAAAATTTTTAAAAGAAAACTACCCATTACACTACTTAACATATCGTTTACAAAAGTTTCAGGAGAGTAATGAATTTTGTGTTCGTGAAAAACTCCAATAAAATGGTCTACTAAGTAGTTTTTAAAATCAATTGTTCTAAGAAATTTTTGATTCTCACTATCTGACAATTTTAGTTGAAGTCTAAAAATTATCTCATGTTGATGTAAGAAATTTTGATAAAGTAGTATGCTTTTAGCTATATCTTGTTCTAACTCTCCCGTTAAACTTTCATGTAAAGAACGAATAATTTTACTCTCCTCTACAAATTTATTTATTATCTCCTCTAAAACTCTATTTTTAGTTCCAAACAATCTAAAAATAGTAACTTCGTTACACTCTGCTTCCTTGGCAATACGTTTTGTTGAAACTTTATCAAATCCCTCTTCTGAAAAGAGTCTTTGTGCACAATCTAAAATTTTATCCCGTGTTTTCATCATTCCTCCAGTTCTGCCCATATTTTTAAATGTTATCCCAATATATACCTTACTTTTGACTCTTTTGTCAAATATTTTTTGGAAAAATAAAAATATTTTTTTATTTTAAAAAACTCTCTCTAATTATATGTTTGTAACACCTTTTTTGTGTTCGAAAAAAATATTTTTTATTTCACTATTGACATTTACTTTCTGTATGAGGTATATATTCATACTGAAAATAGGCAAGTATGTACTTGCTAACTTAAACAAAGGAGTGAAGTTATGAAAAAATTGGTCTCTGTTGATTTTGCAGCATCACTTATTAAAGACGGTTCATCTCTTATGACTGGAGGTTTTTTAAAGTGTGGCTCTCCTAAGGAGGTTATCGAAAAATTATTGGAAAATGGTACTAAGGACTTAACTCTTATTGCCAATGACACAAGTTTTCCAGATTTTGAAAGAGGAAAGCTTGTTGTTAACAAAAGAATTAAAAAAGCTATTGTATCTCATATTGGTACTAATCCTGAAACTGGTAAGCAGATGCATAGTGGTGAAATGGAAGTTGTTCTAGTTCCTCAAGGAACTCTTGCTGAAAGAATTAGAGCTGCTGGTGCTGGACTTGGTGGAATTTTAACTCCAACTGGAATTGGAACTGTTGTTCAAGAGGGAAAAGAGGTTATTGAAGTCGATGGAAAGAAATATCTTCTTGAAAAACCATTAAGAGCTGATGTAGCACTTATTTACGGAACAAAAGTTGATTCTTTTGGAAACGTATCATTTCACGGTTCAACTAGAAACTTTAATACTATAATGGCTACTGCTGCTGATACAGTAATTGTTGAAGCTGAAGAGATTATTGATGGATGTTTAGATCCTAACGAAGTGGTTATTCCAGGAATATTTGTGGACTATATCGTTAAGGGAGGAAGATAAATGGAACTTACAAAAGAAAGAGTTAGAGAGATTATAGCTAGAAGAGTTGCTAAAGAATTTAAAGATGGAGATGTAGTTAATTTAGGAATTGGATTACCTACAGAAGTTGCTAACTATATCCCAGATTCTATATATGTTGCACTACAATCTGAAAATGGTTTAATTGGTATGGGGCCTACTCCTTGTGAAGCTGAAGAGGATTGTAGAATATCTAATGCAGGGGGGTCATTAGTTACTATTGCTCCTGGAGGATGTTTCTTTGATAGCTTCACATCATTTGGAATCATTCGTGGTGGACATGTAGATGCCACTGTTTTAGGAGCTTTACAAGTTGATGAAAAAGGAAATCTAGCAAACTGGATGGTTCCTGGGAAAATGGTTCCTGGAATGGGGGGAGCTATGGATTTAGTTGTGGGAGCTAAAAAAGTTATTATTGCTATGGAGCATACAGCTAAGGGAGCTCCAAAAATCTTAAAAAACTGTACGTTACCTCTTACAGCTGCTAGTGAAGTTAATATGATTATTACAGAAAAAGGTGTTATGGAAGTTACTGATAAAGGTATTATTTTAAAAGAACTTAGTCCATACTCATCTATTGAGGATATTGAAAAATCTACTGAAGCTACTTTAATTATTGATGAAGATTTAAAAGTTATGGAAGTATAAATTTACTAGGAGGTTTTTAAATAAATGGAAAAAATCTATATTGTAGCTGCAAAAAGAACTCCCATTGGATCTTTTTTAGGTTCTTTAAACAAAGTATCTCCAAGTCATTTAGCAGGAGAAGTTATAAAAAATATTCTTGAAGAAACTAAAGTTGACCCTAATAACTTAGATGAAGTTATTGTTGGAAATGTTTTATCTGCTGGACATGCTCAAGGAGTTGGAAGACAATCAGCTGTTAGGGGTGGGGTTCCTTACTCAGTTCCAGCTTACTCTTTAAATATTATCTGTGGAAGTGGAATGAAAGCTGTTATGTCAGCATATCAAATTATAAAATCTGGTGAAGCTTCTCTTATTTTAGCAGGTGGAACTGAATCTATGTCACAAGCTCCACATCTACTTAACCACAACATTAGAACAGGAATTAAAATGGGAGATTCTTTAGCTAAAGATCATATGATTTTAGATGCTTTAACAGATGCTTTCCATGGAGTTCACATGGGAATAACTGCTGAAAATATAGCTGAAAAGCATAATATCTCTAGAGAAGAACAAGATCAATTTTCTATAGAGTCTCAACAAAAGGCAATTGCCGCAATTGATAGTGGACGTTTCAAAGATGAGATTGTTCCTATTGAAGTAAAGGATAGAAAAGAAACAATAGTTGTTGATACAGATGAATATCCAAATAGAAAAACATCTTTAGAAAAACTTTCTCAACTTAGACCTGCATTTAAAAAAGATGGTTCTGTTACAGCTGGAAACGCTTCTGGTATAAATGATGGAGCTGCAATTTTACTTATAGCTTCTGAATCAGCTGTTAAAAAATATAACTTAACTCCTTTAGTTGAGATTGTTGGAGTTGGACAAGGAGGAGTTGATCCTTTAGTTATGGGACTTGGACCTGTTCCAGCTATAAAAAATGTTTTAGATAAAACTGGAATGAAATTAAAAGATATGGATATCTTAGAACTTAATGAAGCTTTTGCAGTTCAATCTCTTGGAGTTATGAAAGAACTTTGTGAAATGTATTCAATAGACCCTGCTTGGTTTAACGATAAAACTAATGTTAACGGTGGAGCAATTGCTTTAGGACACCCTGTTGGTGCTAGTGGAGCTAGAATACTAACTACCCTTGTACATGAAATGAAAAAAAGAAAATCTGAATATGGTTTAGCAAGTCTTTGTATCGGTGGAGGAATGGGGACTGCAATAATAGTAAAAAATGTTCAATAAAATATATTAGGAGGAAATAAATGGATTTTACATTAACTAAATCGCAAGAACTTTTTAAGCAAATGATTACAGCTTTTGCTGAAAATGAAGTTAAACCTCTTGCTGCTGAAATTGATGAGGAAGAGAGATTCCCTGTTGAAACTGTTGAAAAAATGAGTAAAACTGGTCTTATGGGAATTGTTATTCCTACTCAATACGGTGGTGCTGGTGGAGACCAAATTATGTATACTATGGCTGTTGAAGAGCTTTCAAAAGTTTGTGGTACTACTGGAGTTATCCTTTCTGCTCATACATCTTTAGGAGTTGCTCCTATTTTAGAGTTTGGAACTGAGGAGCAAAAACAAAAGTATCTTCCTAAAATGGCTTCTGGTGAATGGATTGGTGCTTTTGGTTTAACTGAACCAAACGCTGGTACTGACGCTGCTGGACAACAAACTACTGCTTGGTTTGATGAAAAAACTAATGAGTGGGTATTAAACGGTTCTAAAATATTCATAACAAATGCTGGATATGCTCACGTTTATATTATATTTGCCATGACTGATAAATCAGCTGGTTTAAAAGGTATCTCTACTTTTATAGTTGAAGCTGATACTCCTGGATTCTCTGTAGGTAAAAAAGAGAAAAAGCTTGGAATTAAAGGTTCTGCTACTTGTGAGTTAATCTTTGAAGATTGTAGAATTCCAAAGGAAAACTTAGTTGGAGCTATTGGAAAAGGATTTAAAATTGCAATGATGACTCTTGATGGAGGAAGAATTGGAATTGCTGCTCAAGCTCTTGGAATTGCTGGTGGAGCTTTAGATGAAACTATTAAATATGTAAAAGAGAGAAAACAATTTGGAAGAGCTCTTTCTCAATTCCAAAATACACAGTTCCAAATTGCTGATATGTATGCAAAAGTGGAAGCTTCGAAACACCTAGTTTACAAAGCTGCTTGGAAAAAATCTAGAAAAGAAAACTACTCAGTTGATGCTGCTACAGCAAAACTATTTGCTGCTGAAACAGCTATGGATGTAACAACAAAAGCTGTTCAACTTCATGGAGGATATGGATATACAAGAGAGTATCCTGTTGAGAGAATGATGAGAGATGCTAAAATTACTGAGATTTATGAGGGAACTTCAGAAGTTCAAAGAATGGTTATCGCAGGATCATTACTAAAGTAAATTAGGAGGATTAAACAGAATGAAAATAGTTGTATGTATAAAACAAGTACCTGATACTACAGAGATTAGATTAGATCCTGTTAAAGGAACTCTTATTAGAGATGGAGTACCTAGTATCATAAATCCAGATGATAAAGGTGGATTAGAAGAAGCATTAAGATTAAAAGATAAATTTGGAGCTCACGTTACTGCTATAACAATGGGACCTCCTCAAGCTGATTCAGCTTTAAGAGAAGCTATTGCTATGGGAGTAGATAGAGCAATACTTTTAACTGATAGAAAATTTGCAGGAGCAGATACACTAGCTACATCTCATGCGATATCAGCAGCTTTAAAAGAGTTAGATTATGACCTTATTATCGCAGGAAGACAAGCTATTGATGGAGATACTGCACAAGTTGGGCCACAAATTGCTGAATTTTTAAATCTTCCACAAATTACATATGTAAATGATATTAAGTTTGATGGAAAAGATACATTTGAAGTAAAAAGAGCTACTGAAGAGGGATACATGTTACTTCAAGTTCAAAAACCTTGTTTAATGACAATCTTAGCTGAAGCAAATAAACCAAGATATATGAACGTTAAAAACATTGTAGAAGCTTTCAATAAAGAGGTTGAAGTTTGGGGAGTAGATAGATTATCTGATATAGATGAAGAAAAATTAGGACTTAAAGGTTCTCCAACAAAAGTTAAAAAATCATTTACTAAAGGTGTTAAAGCAGTTGGACAGCTTTATGAAGTTGACCCTCAAGAAGCAGCGAAAATTATTGTTGAAAAATTAAAGGAAAAATTTATAATCTAAAATTTTAAAGAAGGAGAATGTCATGAATTTAAATGAATATAGAGGGATCCTTGTTTTTGCTGAGCAAAGAGAGGGAGTACTACAAAATGTTGGATTAGAGTTAATCGGTAAAGGAAAAGAGTTAGCTAAATCTCTTGATGAGAAAGTTACAGCTGTACTTTTAGGATATAACATCCAAAATTTAGCTAAAGAGTTAGTTGCTTATGGTGCTGATGAAGTTGTAGTAGTAGATTCAAAAGAGTTAGCAATCTATGATACTGAAGCTTATACACAAGCATTTTCAGCAGTTATTAACGAAAGAAAACCTGAGATTGTATTAATTGGAGCGACTACACTTGGAAGAGACTTAGGACCTAGAATCTCATCTAGAATTGAAACAGGACTTACAGCTGATTGTACAATGTTAGAGATTGGAGAAAATAGAGAGTTTTTAATGACAAGACCAGCTTTTGGTGGAAACTTAATGGCCACTATCATCTGTCCTGATCACAGACCTCAAATGTCAACAGTTAGACCTGGAGTTATGACAAGATTATCAAAAGATGAGAATAGAGATGGAAAAATTACAGATTTTAAAGTTAATTTTGATCACTCAAAAATGAAAGTAAAAGTTTTAAATATAATAAAAGAAGCAAAAGCAAAAGTAGATATTACAGAGGCTAAAATACTAGTTTCAGGAGGAAGAGGAGTTGGAGCTCAAGGTGGATTTGACAACTTAGAACTTCTTGCAAATGAACTTGGTGGAGTAGCAGCGGCTTCTAGAGCATTAGTTGATGCTGGAATAGTAAGTCATGATAGACAAGTTGGACAAACAGGAAAAACAGTTAGACCAGATGTATACTTTGCATTTGGAATCTCTGGAGCAATACAGCACTTAGCTGGAATGGAGGAGTCAGAGTACATAATAGCTATAAATAAAGATAAAGCGGCACCTATTTTTGGAGTAGCAGATTTAGGATTAGTAACTGATTTAGGAAAAACAGCAACTTATTTAGTTGAAGAGATTAGAAAAGCAAAAGCTGAAAAATAAACCTTAAAAGTTACCACTTTAAAGCAAAGGATAGAAAATATCCTTTGCTTTTTTAAATAAGATATGGGGGTATGAAAATTGGATAATACAGTTAAAAATAAACAATTTAATCTTTTTGAAAAATTCACTCAACTTTGCGTTACTATAATGCAAAAGTATCTTCCTGATGCTTTCCTTTTTGCAGCAATCCTTACTTTTATTGTTTTTATTGCTGCAACTATAATGACTAAACAATCACCTTTTCAAATAGCTATGCATTGGGGTAATGGTGTTTGGTCTCTTTTAGCTTTCTCTATGCAAATGGTAATGGTTCTTGTAACAGGACATACTTTAGCAACTGCTCCTTTTTTTAAAAGAATCTTAGATAAGCTTTCTAATCTTCCAAAATCTCCTATTCAAGCTATTATCTATGTTACTTTTGTATCTGGAGTAGCTTGTATTTTAAACTGGGGGTTTGGACTTGTTATTGGAGCAATCTATGCTAAAGAGATTGCAAAGAAAATCAAAGGTGTCGACTATCGTCTTCTTATTGCTTCTGCTTACTCTGGTTTCTTATTATGGCATGGAGGAATTTCTGGATCTATTCCTCTTACTTTAGCTTCTGGAAACCTTTCAAAAGCTACTGCTGGAGCTTTAGATAAAGGAATTAGTACATCTCAAACTCTATTTTCATCATATAATTTAATCATCCTTTTTGCTTTATTATTTACGCTTCCTTTATTAAATGCTGCCATGCACCCTAAAAATAAAGAGGATGTTTTTCAAGTTGACCCTGCATTATTAGAAGATGATGTGCAACCAGTTACTTTTGATAAAGCTGAGATGACTCCTGCTGACAAAATTGAAAATAGTCCAGTTGTTAACATTTTAATTGGTATTCTTGGATATACATATATAATTGGATATTTCCTTCAAAAGGGATTTGATTTGAATCTTAACATTGTAAATATGATTTTTTTAGTTACTGCTATAGTTGCTCATAAAACTCCTAAAAATCTTCTTTTAGCTTTTGGAAATGCTTGTAAAGGAGCTGCTGGAATTATACTACAATTTCCTTTTTATGCTGGAATAATGGGAATGATGGTCGGACAAAACAGTGATGGAGCTTCTTTAGCAGGTATAATATCACAAAGTTTTATCAGTTCATCCACTGCTCTTTCATTTCCAAGCTTAACTTTCTTAAGTGCTGGAATTGTAAATTTCTTTGTTCCATCTGGTGGTGGGCAATGGGCTGTTCAGGCTCCTATTATGATGCCAGCAAGTGTAGAACTTGGGGTTTCAACAGCAAGAACTGGTATGGCTATCGCTTGGGGAGATGCTTGGACTAATATGATTCAACCCTTCTGGGCTCTGCCTGCCTTAGGTATTGCTAAATTAGGTGCAAAAGATATTATGGGATATGGAGTAATTATTACAATTTACTCTGGTATTGTTATTATGTTGGGATTAACTTTCCTATAAAAAAAGGTTGCTCTTTAGCAACCTTTTTTATATCTTATTAATTTTCTCTATAAACAAAAAGACCTGTTAAAGTTAATGCCACTGATACTGCCATATATGTTGGATTTGATATAGCTGCATAAATAAATATTGATGCTCCACCTATTAATGCAAGTATTGGCACAACTGGATAAAATGGAACTCTATATGGTCTTTCTAAATTTGGTTCGTTTTTTCTTAAAATAAATAATCCTAAAAATACTAAACAGTAGAATAACCAGAACAATGCTACTGGAATATCTCCAAATACATCTGGATTTCCTGTTATAATCATAGCTATTAAGAAGAAAACTGATAATAGATACATAACTACTGAAGAGTTTATAGGTTGTTTATGTTTATCATCTATTTTAGCAAAAAATTCCTTCTTTGGAAGGTGTCCCTCTATTGCTAAAGTATACGGTATTCTTGTTGATGCTAATATCATACCATTTAGCCCACCAAATGCTGATATCATAATTCCTAAGAATATAAACTTAGCTCCCATTGGTCCAAATAATTTTGTAGCTACTCCAAACATTCCAACTTTTACAATCTCCTCTGCTGTGAATACATTTAATAGTGCTAGGTTTAATGCCACATAAAATATCGCTATAAATCCTAATCCTAATATAATTGCTCTAGGAAGATCTTTTTTTACATTTTTTAAATCTCCTGCAATTGTTCCAACATATATCCATCCATCAAAAGCAAACATAATTGGTACTAATGATAATCCTAATAAAACTAAAGGTGATGAAGATGTAGCTTCTCTTGTAATCTCTGTCATATAAAACATTCCCGATGAATTATCTGCAGATAAAAATCCAAATATAGTTATTAATAATAGTGGTACAATTTTAGCTGCTGTAGCTAGTGTTTGAATTTTTCCACCTACATTTTTTGTAAATATATTTATTGCAAATAGGAAAGATATAGCAACAAATGCTGTTCCTCCTAAAAATATAGTATTACTAGGATCTATATTTAAAAAGTTTCCTGTAAATACTGCAAAATAATATGCAATTAAACCTATTAAAGCTGGAAAATATATTATTAATTGAGCCCATCCAACTAAAAAGGCTATTCTTTTTCCATAAATTTTCTTAATCCATGCAATCATACCACCTGTTTCAGGAATAGCTGCTCCAACTTCTGCTGCAGTAAGACCTGATAATATTGATATAATACCTCCAAGTACCCAAGCTGCAATTGCAATTTTTGGATTCATATTAGCTGCTACTAAAATTTGACCAGCTTTAAAGAAGATTCCAATTCCAATAACAATTCCTACAACCATTGAAAAAGCTACTGAAAAGCCGTATCTTTTTTCTAAATTTTCACTCATTTCTTTTCTCCTTGTTAATGTATTCTACTTTTTTAGTATTTCTTTACTTATTTTAAAGCACTTTTCGATTAAACATTTTATCACAATTCACCTTTCAAAACAAGTATTTTTTATTTCTTGCATAAATGGAAAAAGTGGTATATAATTACTTTTGTAAATAAAAGGGGTGAACAAAATAAAAATGTTAGAAAAGAAAAGAACTAATAATAACTCTATAGTGGATTATTCAGCAAAGTTCTACTTATTTCCGCTACTTTTAATTGGTCTTATATTAAGAAGTTTAGATAATCTATTTATAAAGTTAAAATATCAAAGATAAAAAAGAGAGCTTTCGCTCTCTTTTTTTTATCTTTGATAGATATTAAATCTATCTGTTATTTTCTTTAATTTGTCTAATCTTTCAATACTTTCCTCTTTATTTTGTTTTCCAAATTTTAAAAGTAAAGCATTTAAAATAATTATACCTGGAACAAAAGTATAAGCTTTTCCTCCATTTTTTGTGGTGATTACTAAATCAGATATATTACCTAATACAGAATCTTTTTTATCAGTCATAGTAATTATTCTATTTCCTTGCTCTTTAAAAAACTCAGTTACTTGACAAGTAAAGTTTGTATATGGATGGAATGATATTGTAAATAGTACATCATCCGGGCTTGAATAAAGAAGCTTATCTGTAAAATCAGATGCTCCTGATATCATTAACTCTACATCCTCTCTTAATTCTTTTAACATAAAATATAGATAGTATGCTAGAGCATATGACCCTCTTGCTCCTAATATATATAACTTTCTACTAGTTTTTATCATCTCCATAGCTTTTTCTAATTGCTCTTCTATAGCTACAGTATCTATCTCCTCTAAAAGCTCTATGTTCGTAGTTATGATTTCAGATAGTATTCCATCCCCTGACATTGAATCAATCTCTTGTCTGAACTCTTTCATTTGAGAAGTTGATATCTCTACATCTTTTTGGAAAACTCTTTGGAAATCAGGATAACCTTTAAAACCTAAATTTTTTGAAAATCTTGTTATTGTAGCTGGACTTGTTCCTGTCTCTTTAGCTAGCTCATTTATTGAAATAAATGATACTATACTCTGATTATGTTTTATAAAGTCCACAATCTTTTTAAAACTCTTACTATACGTTGAATAATTCTGCTCTAAATTAGCTAATACCGCCTTTTTCATCTCACACCTCTATATACTTATACGTTTGGATTTAATACAAACTCCGTTAAATCATTTACAAAATTCATAGTCTTCTCATTTTTATCGTTTACTGGATTGTATTCTACTATGTCTACTGATGTTATAGAGTAGTTTTTAAATAAGAATCTAAATGTTTTGAACATCTCTTCTGGAGTGAATCCATTTCTAACTGGTGTACTTACTCCTGGAGCAAACTCTGGATCAACTGAATCCACATCAAAACTTATATGGATATTATCAATCTTTAAGTAGTCTCTTATCTCATCTAAAACATTATCTAATCCTTTATGAACAACTTCATCATAAGGAATTACTTTTACTCCTAACTCTTCAATAACGTCTCTTTCTTTTACATCTAAATCTCTAGCTCCTAAAATTACAACATTTTTGCTGTCAATTTTAGCTCCTTCGTAGAAACAATTTACTAAGTCTCTATCTCCAGCTCCTTGTAAAAGTGCTAACGGCATTCCATGAATATTTCCTGACATTGTTGTTTCATCAGTATTCATATCTCCGTGAGCATCAATCCACACTACCCCAACTTCTTTTTCTAACGCTACCCCTGATATTGATCCTAGTGCTATTGAGTGATCTCCTCCAATAGTTATTGGTCTATATCCATCTCTTACAGCTTCGTTTACTGCTGTTGCTAACTTCTCACAAGTATTAAGTATTGTATTTTTATATTTTAATGACCACTCATTGAAATTCTCTCTTTGCTTTTCAATATCTATATAAGTCATCTCACCAAATGTATCTGGGAAGTACTCCTCTAAAACTTCTGGTCCAAATTCAATACCTGCTTTATTTGCTCCTAAGTTCATTGGAACAGCAAACATTTTATTTTTCATTTTTTCAGTATATAAATATACTGCATCTTCTTCATCTATAACTTTAATATATTCTAACTCAGGATCTTCCATTCCTTGAACGTGAAGCTTTGCTGCCTTTAAATTTTGAATATATGTGATTATATCTCTTGTAATTCTTTCTCCTGGATAGATTACTGGAATTCCTGGTGGATATGCCATAATCATCTCAGCACAAATTTTTCCTTCGCTTTCTAAGAATTTAATTTTATTATTCTCACTGTAGAAAGCTTCTCTCGGGATTAAGATTGATTCAGGTATAGTTGGCATTTTTCCAACTGATTCTCCTATTTTCTTTCCTTTTCCAAAGAATCTCTTACTGATATCTTTTAAAGCATCAAGTAATTTACCTGTACTTACTTCGTCATCCCCTAATGTAATTAGTCCTAATACATTATAGAAATCTGATAACTCAACTTGGATATTATAATCATCAACAAGTAAAGTTTCTAACTCAAATCCTGTTAATCCTAACTCTCTTGCTGATATAGAAAGTTTTGTTTCATCGAAATCATGTATTCCATATCTTCCTACAATCTCTTTTCCAAAAGAGAAGATCCCTGGAATTTTATTAACTTCTGCTCTTAAATCTCTTGCTAATTTCAATGTTCTTGTTAATAACTCTCTTCCTTCTGTAGCTATCTGTCTTCTAGCACAATCTAATGATGCCATTAGCGGATATGAAGGTGATGTTGTATGTAGAATACTTAATATCTGTTGTATTCTATTTACATCTACTCTTGTTGAGTTTACATGTAACATTGACATTTGTGTCATTGCTCCAATTATTTTATGAGTACTTTGACAGCAAATATCTGCCCCTGCATCTATTGCTGATATTGGTAACTCTTCATGGAAGTGTAAGTGAGCTCCGTGAGCCTCATCAACTATTAAAGGAATATCATAGCTATGAACTATATCTGCAATCTTTTTGATATCAGTTGCCGCTCCATAGTATGTTGGGTTAATGATTAATACAGCTTTTGTGTCTGGATGCTGCTTAAGCATATTTTCAACAACTTCTGGTCTAACTCCATGAGCTATTCCTAATTCGTCATCTACTTCAGGATTCATATATACTGGAACTGATCCACTTAATATAATTCCACCAGAAACTGATTTGTGCACATTTCTAGGGACTAATATTTTCTCTCCTGGCTTTACAACAGACATAATCATAGCTTGAATCGCTCCTGATGTTCCGTTGACAGCGAAAAAGGTTTTCTTTACTCCATAAGCGTCAGCTGCTAACTCTTGTGCTTCTTTTATACAACTCTTTGGATTGTGTAATCCATCAACCATCTTAAAGATAGTTACATCAATTGAGAAGGGATTAGGTCCCATAAACTCGTAAAACTCTTTATCCATTCCCTTTCCTCTCTTATGCCCTGGAACATGGAAAGGAATTATGTCTCTTTTCGCATATACGTCCTTCAGTGTTGAGAATATAGGTGTTTGATATTGATTTAATTTAGTCATCTTACCTCCTTGTTTAATAAATTTTGTTCTTAAAAATGATATCAAAAAGTTATAAAATAATATATAATTTACATTATTAATTTCTTTTAAAATACGAGATATTGTAGAGCTTTTTGGAAATTAAGTCAACTATTTTTTGAAAGGAACCATAAAATTTATGAAAAAAATTTTAATTTTTGCATCTAATGGCTTTGAAAGCCTCGAATTATCGCCATTTATCGATGTTTTTGGCTGGAATAATATTGTTGGAACTAAAAAAGTTTTCCCCACAATTTGTGCCATTCATGATGTACTTAACGCCACTTGGAATTTAAAAATTATTCCTGAAGTTAACTTATTAAAAACATCTATTAATTTAGACGAGTTTCATGCCTTAATAATTCCCGGTGGATTTGGTAAAGCTGGATTCTTTAATGATATTCAATCAGAAACACTAAATTCCTTGTTAAATCATTTTATTTCAAATAAAAAAACTATAATTGGAATATGCACTGGAGCTTTAGCAATTGGAATTCATGGATATTTAAAAAATATTCCTGCTACAACATACCTCTTAGATAATGAAAGATATTTTAAACAATTAGAACAATATAATGCCATTCCTATTAAAAAAGATATTGTAATATCTGATAACATTATTACTTCTTCAGGCCCTGGTACTGCTATTGATTTAGCTTTTTATCTTCTTGAAAAATTAACTAATCAAGAAAATTGTATGGTAGTTAAAAAAAATATGAATTTTTTTAAATAATTTAAGATTTTTAATGAAATTTCTTGTATTTTATGTTATGCTTTAAAGTGTCAAATAACCCTATCTTGTATAGGGATTTTAGTGAGGTGTTTTATATGAAAATAGAAGAAGGAAAAGTAGTAACACTTGAGTTTAAAGTTTACGACAAAAACAACGGAGAACTTTTAGAGGACACACAAGATGTAGGACCATTTTTCTATATCCACGGATTTGGAAACTTTGTTCCAGCTATCGAAGAAGCTTTAGAAGGAAAAGAAAAAGGATATACTACTACTATTGAATTAACTCCAGAAGAAGGATACGGAGAGTACGACGAGGATTTAATCGTTGATATGGAAAAATCTGAGTTTGTTGAATTTGATGATATCTATGAAGGACTTGACTTTATAGCTGATATGGATGATGGTTCTGAGCAATCATTTATCATCACAAAAATCGAAGATGAAATTATCACAGCAGATGGAAACCATCCTTTTGCAGGTAAAGATTTAAGATTTGAAGTTACTGTTTCTGATGTTAGAGACGCTACTGAAGAGGAGATTGAGCACGGACATCCTCATTTCCACGGTTTTGAAGACTAATTATTACTATAAGAATTAAGGAGTATAAATAGATGAAAATAGCTTTAGGTGCAGATCATGGTGGATTTGCTTTAAAAGAGATTGTTAAGAAACACTTAGAAGATAAAGGATTTGAAGTTTTAGATAAAGGATGTTATTCAACTGAATCAGTTGATTATCCTGTTTATGCAAAAGCTGTAGCTAACTCTATTCTTAATAAAGAAGCAGATTTTGGTATCCTTATTTGTGGTACTGGAATTGGAATTTCAATTGCAGCCAACAGATTTAAAGGAATAAGAGCAGCTTTATGTTCAAATACTACTATGGCTAAATTAACTAGAGAGCATAACGACGCTAACATTCTTGCCCTTGGTGCTAGAATGACTGGAGACGTTTTAGCTCTTGAAATTGTAGACGAATTCTTAAAAACTGAATTCTTAGGTGGAAGACACTTAACAAGAATCCAAGCTATCGAACTTTAATCTTTTATTAAAGGAGTAAAATACAATGGCTACTATATTTACTAAAATTATAAATAGAGAGATTCCAGCTTCTATCATTTTTGAAAATGATAAAGTTATAGCTTTTAAAGATATAAATCCTCAAGCTCCAATTCATATTCTAGTTGTACCTAAAAAAGAGATACCAACTTTAAATGATATTACTGCTGAGGATTCTGAATATTTAACTGCTATGTATCTAGCTATTAAAGATATTGCTAAGGATTTAAATATTTCTGAAGATGGATATAGAGTTATTGCAAACTGCAATACTCATGGAGGACAGGAAGTGTTTCACTTACATTTCCATTTGTTAGGTGGACAACACCTTGGTCCTATGCTATCAATTTAATAGTAATTAAAAAGGTTGCCAATAGGCAACCTTTTTTTATATCTTATCTACCCACTCTTTAATCTCATTAAAGTTGTTTTTTACAATATCTTCAACAGGTAAAGTTTCAGAAGAAACTCTAGGGAAGAATTTTATTTTTACTGTTCCACTTTTTGGCATTTTTCTATGAGCTGGAAATAATTCGTATGCTCCTTTTATTCCAAAAGGAACTATATCTGCATTTAGTTCTTTAGCTAATATTCCATAGAACTTTTTAAACTCTCTCATCTCTCCATCTCTACTTCTTGTTCCTTCAGGGAATATAACTATATTTTTCCCCTGTCTTAAAGCTGTTGCAGCACACTGTAGTGTTTCTGCTAAATTTTTATTAATATCAATTAACATAATATTAGAATTTTCTCCTAAGTAACTCATAAATCCTTTTTTAAAGTGTGCTACTTTTGCTAAGAAATATGTATTATCTAAAGTTTTATTATCTATACTTTGAGTAAATATAAAACCATCTAAGAAACTTTGGTGATTTCCAACAAATACTGTTGGCTTTGTAACTTTAGAATTCTCTAAACCTTCTTTTTCTATTTTTATATATAATGAAAATAGTGGTTTAAATAGTGCTTTTACTATTTTTCCCATAGAGTTAGATTTTGGTAATCCTTCAAAATTATCTTTTTCTAATATTTTTTTCCAATCAACATCCTTTATCTCTAAACTTGTTGAATTTTCTTTTAAATATTCTGCAATTTTAATTACTGTGGGATTTTCTGTTAAAACCTCCTCTGTCAAAGTAACTCCAAAGCTACTTTCAACAAAAGCTATAAATTCAACTAAATCTAAAGAATCTAATCCTAAGTCTAACTCAAGATGAGCATTTGACATAACTTTTTTACCTTTTAAGTTCGTTAAATAATCTGAAATAGCCTTATACTCTTCAAAAGTTGGAATATTTTCCTCTTTTTCCTCTTCTATTTTACCTTCTAAAAGAGCTGGAACCATAAATCTTCTTATCTTTCCAATCTTTGTTTTTGGTAACTCTTGTTGTACTATTTTTAAATCTAAAATCTTTTTGTAATTTGGTGTAGAACCATTATACTTATCTATTATACCAGTTTTTAGTGTCTCAGCTATATTTGTAACTCTATGCTCTTTTACCTTAGTAAAATTAGGGTATATAACTGCTGTAAGTAAAGAGTTATACTCTATTACAACCATCTCTTCTATTAAATCTGTTTTTGATAAAATAAACTGCTCAATTTCCACAGGATTTATGTTTTTTCCATTTGATAAAACTATCATCTCTTTTTTTCTTCCTGTTACAAAAAGATAATCATTTTTTAACTCTCCTAAATCTCCTGTGTGGAACCATCCCTCTGAATCTATAACCTCTGCAGTTGCTTCAGGTTTTTTATAGTACCCTTTCATTAGGTTTCTACCCTTAGATAAAATTTCACCATCTTCAGCTATTTTTACCTGAACTCCATCCATTATTTTACCAGCTGACCCAGGTACTACTTGATTTATAGGTGTAAAAGATATCATAGGTGCTGTTTCTGTAAGTCCGTATCCTTCACATACATCTATTCCTAAAGTTTTAAAATCTCTTGATACTTCTGGATTTAGTTTAGATCCTCCTGATACAAAAAATCTTATATTTCCTCCAAATCCTTCATGAACCTTTTTAAAGATTTTCTTACTTAACTCTTTATTATCAAGCTTTTCACATAATTTAAATAATGATTTTATAACTTTATTTGAGTTTATTTTTTCCATTATTTTTTTATGTAACATCTCCCAAAGTCTAGGTACTCCAATCATCATAGTTATCTTATAATTTTTTAAAGCATCTACCATTGCTTGAGATGATAACTCTTTTAAGAATGCTATTGTTGCTCCTTGTTGTAATGGAACAATTCCAGATCCTAAAAGTGGGAATATATGATGCATTGGTAGTAGTGCTAAAACTCTATCTGTTGGTTCATACATTTTATATTTATTTAATCCCTCTATATTTACCAATATATTATCAAAAGTTAACATTACTCCTTTTGGACTTCCAGTTGTTCCAGATGTATATAGTATTAATGCCACTGCCTCTCTATCTGGGGCATAAATAATTCCCTCTTTATCTGCTTTTGATAGATCTATCTCATCTACATTTAAAACTATTGTTTGGACTCCAGATAGATTAATAGCTTCTTTTGCTATATCATAAGTATTATTTGAAACAAATATGTATTTAGGTGTACAATCCTCTATAAAATATTGAAACTCAGATACTTTTGAAGCAGCATCTAAACATACACACGTTCCTTTTTTATCCCAAATCCCTAAAAAAGCATATAATAGTTCTGGTCTATTTTCCATAAATATTACTGCTTTTTCCTCTTTTGCTAAATCTAAAAGTGATGCATACTCTTTAGCTCCAGCTATTAACTCTTTATACGAATATTCTTTCCCCTCATAAAATATCGCTGTTTTATTATGATTCTTTACAAATTCCAATTTTTCCTCCCAAATTATTACAGGTGTTTTTTTAATCATCAAGTGATTATAGCATAATTGTGTTATTATTTCAATATCATGAGGTAAGTAAAAAGCTGACATAGAAAATATGTCAGCTTTTATTTTTAGTTATTTATACTTTTTTCTATCGAGTCTCTAGTTACTTTTACAATCTCTTCTACTGATTTATTTTCAGGTAATATTTTATCTAAAATTGTGATACTCATTTTTCCTGAACTTGGAATTCCTTTTCCATATGGCATTAAGTCATAAGCTCCATTTATTGCAAAAGGAACAACTGGAATATCTAGCTCTTTTGACAACATAGCAAATGTTTTTTTGAAATCTTGTAACTCTCCATCTCTTGTTCTAGCTCCCTCTGGGAATATCACTAAATTTTTCCCTTCCTTTAAGACTTTAGCTGCTATTTTCAATGTTTCTTTTAGATTTTTATTAACATCTATTAAAATAACATTTCCATTTTCTGCTAAATATTTTTTTATTTTACCTTCAAAATGAATATTTATAGCTAAGAAATATGTATTTTTTAATATATCCTTTGGTAAAGCTTGTCCAAAAGCAAAAGCATCTAACATACTTTGATGGTTTCCTATATATATAACAGGAGATGTTTTTTCCAATTTATTTGTATTTTTTTCTAATTTTATATACCAAGTAAATAAAGGTTTTAATATCGTTGTTATTGGAATGACATATTTTGAACTAGGCATTTTTAAATCAACTGGTTCCTCAAATATCTTCTTCCAATTAATCTCTTTCTCTTCAAAATTTCCACCTTTTTCTCTTACATATTGACAAAGAGCTTCTACAGTTTTTATTCTTGAGAAATCCTCTTCTGAAATATCAACACCAAAAGTATTTTGAATAAATGTTATTATTTCAACTATATCTAATGAATCTAGTCCTAAATCAATTTCTAAGTGTGATTCTGGAATTATCTCTATTTCATCATGAAGAGTTCCAATAAATTTTGAAATTGCTTTAAACTCTTGAGTATTAATCTCTTTAGATGTAGATACTCTTTTTTCAACCTCTTTCTCTGATACTATTTCATCTGGTGTTCCTTTAATTAAATTACTTCCTTTCAGTAAATCTTTTAACATAAATCTTCTAAGTTTTCCAAGTTTTGTTTTTGGCAACTCCTCTTTTACTATAACTATATCTAATATTTTTTTATATTTTGGTGCTGTTACATTATATTTATCTATAACTTCCCATTTAATAGCTTCTTTAGCATTTGCAATTTTCTTCTCTTCTAAAACTTTAAAATCAGGATAAACAATTGCTATTAGATGTTTTTCATCCTCTGTTACAGCAACCTCTTGAATTAAATTAGTTCCTTTCATAATTTCAGCTTCAATATCTGACGGATTAATGTTTTTACCATTTGATAAAACGATCATCTCTTTTTTTCTACCAATTATTTTTAAATGATCTCCATCAAACTGTCCTAAATCTCCTGTATGGAACCATCCTTCACTATCTATAGCTTCAGCTGTTGCTTCAGGTTTGTTATAATATCCTTTCATAACATTTCTACCTTTTACAACAATCTCTCCATCTTCTTCTAATTTAACTTTAACTCCTGGTAAAGGAGTTCCAACTGTACCAGCAATAACATTATCTATTCTATTGAAAGATATAATTGGTGACGTTTCTGTTAGTCCATATCCCTCTAACATTTTAAATCCAAATATATTAAAATCTTCACAAATCTCTTTATCTAACTTAGCTCCACCTGAAACTAAGAACTTTATATTTCCTCCAAAAGCATCTTGAATTTTTTTAAACACAATTTTATTTAAAGGCATAATATTTAAAGATTTACATATATTAAAAAGTTTATAACTTAACGCATTTTCTTTAATTTTTCCTTTAATTCCCTTGTGGAACATCTCCCAAACTCTTGGTACTCCTATCACAATAGTTATTTTATATTTTTGTAAGTTTCTTTTTATCGCTTCTGATGATAACTCATCTAAAATAACAACTAAACATCCAAATTTTAGTGGCATTAATACTGTAAAAGATAGTGGTAGTATATGATGAAATGGCAATAAAGCTAGTAATCTATCTTCAGGTGTTACCATTTTTATCTCTTCTATAGCATCTACATTAGACATTATATTATCAAAAGTTAACATTACACCTTTTGGATTTCCTGTTGTCCCTGATGTATACAACATAACTGCTACTGCATCTTTTTCTAAACATTCTACAGCTACATTTTCAATATCTATATCTTTTGTTATATCTATTTCATCAACATTCAATATATTTATACTTGAATTTGATGCCTCTTTAGCTTTTTTAACTACCTCTATATTCTCATTAGAAGTAATTATATATTTAGGATGAGAATCATTGAAAACATATATCAATTGATCTGCATTATAACTTGCATCTAAGTTAGTACACGTCCCTTTCTTATCCCATACTCCTAGTACAGCTCCCATATACTCCGGTCTATTCTCCATAAAAATAGCTACTCTATCCTCTTTTTCTATATTCATTAAACTTGAATATATCTTTGCCATCTTTATAAGTTCATAGTACGAATGCTCTTTATCTTTATAAATTACCGCAGTTTTTTTTCTGTCGTATATAAAATTCATAAATTTTCCCTCCCTAATTTGTAAAAATAATAACTTATTCTATAATAACTTACACCAATTGTCCACTTTTTCCTCTTAACATGTTGACTTTTTAGTATTTATAAAGTAGTATTGTGTTAAAATAATTGAGGAGGTTATCCATGTTAAATGAACTATTAATCAAAACTCGTTCTCATAGAACTTTCGATTCTACAGAAATTGATATTGAAACTTTAGAAAGTTTAATCAATGCTGCTCATCTAGGTGGATCTGCTAGAAATAGCCAAACACTTAGATATACCCTTGTTAGTTCTCAAAGTTTATGTCACAAAATTTTCCCTCACACAGCTTGGGCGGGAGCTATTCCTTGGAGTCCAACTTTAGAAGAGGGACCCAAAGCCTATATCCTTATTAGTACTCTTAAAGAAAATCTTTTATCTCCTATAACTTTAGGTATTGATATTGGAATTGCATGTCAAAATATTCTTTTAAAAGCTACAGAGCTAGGTTTTGGTGGATGTTTAATTGGAGCTTTTAATAAATTAGATGTATCTAAAACTCTTGATTTAGATATGGATACTTACAATCCTCAAATTTTAGTAGCCCTAGGAAAACCAACTGACAAAGTTATTTTAACTAAAGGAAATATTGGTAATTTAAAGTATCATAGAGATGTAGAGGAAAATGTACACTATGTGCCTAAACTTTCTCTAGAAACTTTGATTTTAAAAAAATTCTAGGAGGATTTTATGAAAAAAACAATTGGAACTTTATTTCTTTTAACTTCAGCTTTCTCTTTAGCTAATGAAACACCTACAATCTCTGTTACTGGAACAGGAACTGTTTCAGGAAAACCTGATACTTTTAGCATAATAGCTACTGTTGAAACAACAAATAAAAACTCACAAACAGCTATTAGTGAAAATACAGATATTGTTAATAAAGCCATTGGTTTATTAAAGAAAAGTGGTTTAAAAGAAAATAATATAAAAACTGAAAATTACTCTTTAAATTATAGAAATGATTACAATGTAAAAGATGGAGAGATGAAGTACTTTGTTAGAAATCAAATTTTAATTACTAGTAATGATTTAGATAAAGCTGGTACTGTACTTACTGCTCTTAATAATGGTGGTGTAAATAATATTGGAGAGATTAACTTTTTTATAGCTGATAGAAAAGAGTTAGAGGATAAAGCATATAAATTAGCCTATGAAAATGCTAAATATAAAGCTGCTTTAATCGCAGGTATAGATGACTTTAAGGTTTCTCCTAAAAATATTGATTTAAATTACTCAATGCCTAGACCAATATCTTTTATGTTAAACTCAGCAGCTAAAGCTGATGATACACCAATTCCTTTAACAGTTCCAAATGATGTCGATGTTACTGCAAGTATGAATGTAATTTTCTATATGGAAAAATAAAAAAAACAGCTGAGAAATCAGCTGTTTTTTAATTTTAATAATATAAGGTCACTCCTAAATAAAAATCTAATAACACTTGAAAAACAATTGCTATAAATATTATTATTACTACTCCTAACATACTTGTTCCACAATCTCTATCTTCTGGTTCAAAACCTCTTTTTTCAAGAACTTTTTCTGCTTTCATAAAATAAAAATCATTAGCCTTAAAGCCAATATATATCCTAATAAATAGAACTAAAATAGTTCCTCCCATAAAAAACTTTGTTTTTATTAAAAATAAAAATGTTACTAAGTTTATAAGAAGATTCATAAGTAAAAGTACAACTGCACTTTTATACATTTTCCGATAGGCAAACCATAGTGTTTCAAATAGAAATGCTGCAAAATTAAATTTAATCTTTTCACTTCTCCAACTTTCTAAGTAATATTTGGAATTTTTTCTTACAAAGTCTTCTAAACTTCCTAGATGTTTTTCTACATATTCTATTCTACTCTCCATAGTCCCTCCTTAGCTATTTAAAGTTCTAAAAATCTTGATTAAAATAGTTTATTTTTCTTATAAATATACTACTTAATATTTGCTCTTTATCCTTATTTTTTATATAAAAACTTTCTATTTTTTTTAAAGATTTATAATCTCTAAATCCATAAGCTAAAGTTGCTAAGTCATTTATATCCAAACTTAAATCAAACTCTCCTTCTATCTTCTCAACTTCACTTTTATTTATTTTAAATACCCCTGTATTAGACTCTATATATCTATCTTGTACATATATTTTAATCTCTTCATTCTCTTTTAAACTTTTACTTAGTCTTTTCAATACTTTTTCAACATGTAAAATTCTTACTTGTACTTTATTTTTTAGAGTTTTTTTAACTAAATTTTCACTATCTAAATAATCTTCTAAATATGTATTTTCAGGAAGAATAATCTCTATTTTTTTATAGTAATCCTTATATCCATATAAAATAGATAATAATCCTTCTAAAGTATCCTTATCCTTAAATAAAATTTCTTTTACATATATACTTTCAGACTTAACTAAACTCATATAACCATTTATTTTTCCAGCTATATCATAGCTAATATAGATTAATCCATCTTCACAAAAAATTTCTGATAATATCTTCTTGTAGTCCTCTTTTTCTCTAGCAACTTTTACATAATATTCTTGAGAAACTTCTCTATAAAACTCTTTTAATTTTATTAAAATATTTTGGTCATAACTTTCATCTTGTATTTTCTCAATTTTAAACTCTTTTTTAAAATCACATAATACAGGAAACTCTAGTTCATATTTAGAAAGTGTTGAAACATAAGCGAATCCAAATCTTTCATATATTTTTTTATCAATTGGCGTTAAATATATAAACTCTTCACCAAAATCATATGCTTCTTTTAAACTTTTTAAAAGTAACTCTTTCATAACCCCCTCTCCTCTTTTTTCAGGAGTTACTCCTACACCTACAAGATATCTTCCCATAAACCTATCTTCATCAACTGATATATGATAACTATTTTCAAATAGCATTCCATAAACTTTATTATTTTTTAAAAACATCTTTGTATTTTCTTCATTATAAACATTATCAAAATACCAATTTATATAATCTGACTCATCATTAAAAAGATCCTTCCATAAAACTTTTAATTGATTTTTTATCATTTTCCCACCTACCTTATATAAGAAAAGGTGAGAATTTCTCACCTTTTTATTTTATCTATTTTTTACATAACTATAAAGTGCTTTTACTCCAACTCCTGTAGCACCTTTTTTAAACCATTTTACACCGCTATTAAATGCAGTTCCTGCTATATCCATATGTATCCACGGTAATCCTTCAACAAATCCTTCTAAAAACTTAGCTGCAGTTATTGATCCACCCATTCTTCCACCAGTATGTTTTACATCTGCAACAGTTGATTTTAATAATTCGCTATACTCATCGAATATTGGCATTCTCCAAACTTTTTCTCCATATAGCTTACTACTTTTTTCTAACATAGCGTATTTTTCATCATTATTTGAAAATACTCCTGTTGTAATTGTTCCTAATGCAACAAGAATTGCCCCAGTAAGTGTTGCTAAATCAACAACTTCTGTCACCTTTTCATTTCTTACAGCATAAGTTAATGCATCTGCTAGTGCTAATCTTCCCTCTGCATCTGTATTTATAATCTCAACAGTTTTTCCATTCATTGATTTTATAATATCTCCTGGTCTATAAGCATTCTCATTTATAGCATTTTCACATGCTGGAACTATTGCAACTACATTCTTTTCAACTTTTCCTTTAGCAATAGCACACATAGCACCTATTACAGAAGCTGCTCCTGCCATATCGCTTTTCATTTCAAACATAGAGTCTGCTGGCTTTATACAAAGTCCACCTGTATCATATGTTAATCCTTTTCCTACTAATCCTATCTTTTCATTGTTATCTTTTCCATTTAGATATCTCATTACAATAAGTCTTGGTTTTGTTATAGATGCTCTACCAACCGCTAAAAGAAGATTCATACCTAATTTTTCAATCTCTTTTTCATCTAAAATCTCAACTTCAAATCCGTATTTTTTCCCAAGTTCAACAGCTTTTTCTGCTAAAGTTATTGGATTAATAACGTTTGCAGGTTGATCTACTAAATCTCTAGCTATATCTGTTGCTTCTCCTAAAAGAATTGTTTCTGAAAAATCTTTTTCTTCTCCAGGAATAAATAGCTCTATTTCTAAAGTTTCACCTTTTTTCTCTTTAAATGTATCAAAGTTATAATTTACATTTGATGAAATTTCCCCTAAAACATTATAGTTTAGTAATTTTTCATTCTCTGCTGATATTAAAACTGAACCTTTCTCTTTAGACAATACATCAAACATTACTTCTCTATATGTATCTAAATTAAACTCTTCCTCTTTACCCATTCCTACAAAAATCATTGAAATTAAGTATGTTCCTTCTAAAAATTCAACTTTTAAAGTTTCACCTTTTTTCCCTGTAAACTCTTTTTTATTTATTAACTTTTCTATTAAATCCTTGTTTGTTGAAGATATGTGTTCACAAATATTAACTTGTCCCTCAAAACATAATACAATATTTAAATCATAACCTTTTTCAATTTTGTTGATAACTTTAAACATAGCACTCCTCCTCTATATACTGTATTTTTTTATAAATTCAATTGGTTGATAAGAAAGTTTTGCTTCTCTTAATCCTAAGCTTCCAAAATCATCTTCTCTATTCATAAGTTTAACATCTGAAAACTCCTCTTTTGCAACATACATATTTATCATCTGATAACTTCCTTGGTAATCAAATATCCCTTTTTCAATATGGATAACTCCCATATTTTCTGTTAATTTTTCTCCAATAGCATAAGCCACTATTTTTCCATCAACTTTTATAACTCCTCCTCTTAATTCTAAAATTTCATAGTTATTAAGAAGCTCTTCTATACCCATAGTTTCAGATATTATAATTGTATCCTCTTTTCTATTTTCAGTCCATTCTCTTTGAAAAATTCTTATATCCTCTATATTTTCTCTTGATATTTTTTCATAAGTAAAGTTATATGTTTTTTTAAATTTATTTATTTTATTTTTTTTAGAAGAAAATTTTCTTCCTTTAAGTTCTGCTAAATCCTCTTGTAAATAGATATAGTCAAAGGAATCTCTCTCCTCTGTCACTATAAAATCCTCTTTTAAGAACTCTTTATAGCTTTCAGGAATGAAAACTATCTTTCCATTCTTTTCTTTAATTTTTTTTACAGCAGTTATTATCTTATCTTTATTATCATCTTTTGAAACAGGTGAAAAATAATATTCATTACCTTCATAAAATCCTTTTATATAAAGTATCTCATTCTCAACTGCATATTGAATATTTTCACTAAAACTCCATAAAAAAAGATTTGTAAAATTCATATCTGAAGTTTCAAACTTATTTTTTAAAAATTTTTGTAGTTCCTCTCTACTATCTATTGTTAATTTTTTCCAGTCCATTTATTCTACACCGCCTTAATATACTATTGCAAGTATATACCAATAAGGCTTTAGTGTCAAATTAAAAAGAGTCAGATATAACTCTGACTCTCTACATATGTAGCCTAAAATGTCTAAAAAGAAGAATTCTTTCTAATTCATCAAAGGTGTTTATATCTTTTTCAAATAAAACAACAATAAGATAAGTCAATAATATTAATGTAAATATAAGTAGAATCTTTTGAGAAATAACAGTTTTTTCCATAACTATTCCTCCATCTCTTTACTTTTTATATTTACTTCATATTATTGGATTTGTCAAATTTTATTTTATTCCATTTCCTCTAATCTTCTTATTCTATCAGCAGTACTTGGATGAGTACTAAATAAATTTGCCATCTTACTTCCTGCTAAAGGTGAAACAATAAACATATTTTCTGTAGCTGGTGCTGCATCCATGGGAATCCTTGTAGCATATGACTCTAATTTTCTTAAAGCATTTGCTAAATATCTTGGATGACCACAAATTTTCCCACCAAAATTATCAGCCTTATACTCTCTACTTCTAGATATAGCCATTTGAACCAACATTGCTGCTAAAGGTGCAAAAATACTTATTGCCAATAACCCAAAAATTCCTCCGTGATTATCGTCCTCATCTCTTCTTCCTCCACCAAAAATAGCTGCCCACTTTGCCATATTAGCCATATATGCAATAGCTCCTGCTAAAGTTGCTGCCACACTTTGAATTAGTATATCTCTATGAGAAACATGTCCTAATTCATGTCCTATTACTCCTGCTAACTCATTATCATCCATAAGTTCAACTAATCCTCTTGTCACTGCAACCGCTGCATGATGAGGATTTCTTCCAGTTGCAAATGCATTTGGCTGACTTTGATTTATCATATATACTTTTGGCATAGGTAATCCTGCATTGTCAGCTAACTTCTTTGTTATCCAATAAACTTTATTATTTTCTGGTATCTCTTGTGCTCCATACATTGATAGTACAATTTTATCACTAAACCAATATGATACAAAATTCATTACTCCTGCTAAAACTAAAGCTATTGTCATTCCTGTTTTTCCACCAATAGCTCCTCCTATAAATAATAGCAATAAGGTCATTACTAGCATTAATATAAACGTTTTAAAACCTTGCATTTTTTACCTCCAGTCTTTTTGACTTTTTTCTATAAAGTACCATATTTTTTATTTTTTGTAAATAAACAGAGGGATATATTTAATCTAATATCCCTCTTCTTTTAGCTATTTTATAGAGTTTGCAGCCTCTTCACCTGCAATACGTCCAAATACAACTGCTGCACTATATGCTGCACTAGTGCTTGTAACTTCTCCAGCTGCATAAAGTCCTTTTACCTTTTCACCTTTTGTATTTACAACTTGTGTTTTCTCGTCAGCTACTACTCCACCTTTTGTCATATGAATAGCTGATTGAACCTTAGCTCCATAATAAGGTCCCTCTTTTCTCAATGTTTTTGTTGAATTTTTTAACTCTTCCACTGGAATATTTAACTTTTTAGCTAACTCCTCAATTGTTTCAGCCTTTGTATGAAGTCCTAAATTATTATGTTTTTGTAAACGATAAAAAGAATCATACAGATCTTGATCATATATATAATAAGCATAACTACCAGTTTGAGCTTCAATAGATTTAGCTCTTTCCATACTCGTTGGTTTATCTTTTAAGAATGTTTTTCCCTCTTGGTTAACTAGTATATAACCGTCTCCTCCTCCTGTTAAATCTCTACTTGGAACAAGTATAAAAGAGAATATGCTTAAAACATCTAAGTTATCCATCTTTAAATTATTCTTTTCAAATACAGGAATAAAGTCTCCTGTTGCTGACATTTGATTTGATGTTGCTAATGTCTCTGAACCAGGTGCATATTTTGCAAGTAGTTCTTTATTATGAGAAAATCCTCCTGTTGCAAGAATAACTGCCTTAGCATTTATATCATAAAATTTATTTTTATTTTGAACCTTAACCCCTGTCACTTCTCCATCTTTTACAATTAAGTCTAAACCTTTTGTTCCTGTTCTTACATCTATTCCTAACTCTTTTACTTTCTTTTCTAACCCATCTTGAATCTCTTCTCCAGCATACGCATCTTTCTCAGCCATATGATTTCTTAAACCGTAGTTATGATTTAATTCTATTCCCATACCTCTTAACCAAGCATCAAGTTTAAATGCTCCTTCAGCTTGAGCTTGAGTTCTTTCAATTGTATCCATTTTATTTGCTTTATCTTTTACAAAAGCTTCTACAGTATCAAATGTTCCATTTTTCTTTTGTGCTTCTGAATTTATTAAATCAAAAAAGTTCATATCAAACTTTCCATTTCCACTTAAAATATCTAATTTTTCTATTAATATTATATTTTTAGCTCCCGCTTCTTTAGCTGATATTGCTGCTGCAAGACCTGCAGGTCCCCCTCCTACTATAACTATATCTGTATTTACCGGTTCTAAATATGCTATTTCCTCTTTTGGTCCACCTGTTTTCACTGTAATCTTACCATAGTCTTTTCCTTGAGCTTTTAAAGCTTGTGCTACTGCTCTTTTTACTCCAAAAGATGTATAAGTTGCCCCTGATACATTATCTACAATAGGACTTTGTGCTTCTATAATTCTCTCCTTAATAACAGGAAATGCTCTTTTTACAACTGGTGATGTTTCTTTATGAGATATTAATTCTAAATCAACAATCTCTTCCCCCTTTGTTTTTACATTTACTTTTAACTCACCACCATAACCATTTCCTTTTCCAATATAAGATTTCTCACTTTGACCAAACGCTAGTACACTCAATGCTGTAAAAAATAAGACTTTCCTTTTCATTTTCCCCTCCAAAATCATTTATATGTTCTTATTATAATATTTTTTGTTTTTTCTGCAAACATTTTTTTGGTAAATTTGCTTTTTTTTTATAAAAATATTATACTTTAACTATAGAAAATTAAACAAAAGGAGACCAATATTATGAAAAATTTAGTTATGAAGACTTCTATAAATTCATACGACATTTTTATTGGACAAAATACAATAGATAGACTTAATGATTTTACTGAAAATTATGACAAAATACTACTACTTACAAATAAAACTATAGGTGAACTTTATGGTCAAAAGATTTTAAGTAATCTTCCAAAGAAAAAAACCTATGTCTATAAAATTGAAGACGGTGAAATATATAAGAATATGGAAACTTCTATGGAAATTTTTTCATTTTTAATAGAGAATAATTTTTCTAGAAACTCTTTAATCATATGTGTTGGTGGTGGAGTTGTTTGCGATTTAGGAGGATTCATTGCTTCTACCTTTATGAGAGGTCTTGATTTTTTACAAGTTCCCACTTCTTTATTAGCTCAAGTTGATGCTAGTATTGGAGGTAAGGTTGCTATTAATCACTCTCTTGGAAAAAACTTAATTGGTTCTTTTAAACAACCTATTGGAGTTATTATAGATATTAATTTTTTAAAAACTCTACCTTTATGCCAATTTAAATCAGGTATGGGAGAGGTTATTAAGCATAGTATCATCGCAAAAGATAAAAGTTATTTTAACTTCTTAATTGAGTCATATAGAGATATTTTAAAGTTAAAACCTGAAGTTTTAATTGAAATGATTTATGAATCTTGTAAAATAAAAAAAGAGTTTGTTGAAAAAGATGAATTTGAGAAAGGTGATCGTGCCTTCTTAAATCTAGGTCATACTTATGGCCATGCTTTAGAAACTCTTTTTGATTATCAACATATCTCTCACGGCGAAGGAGTAGCTAAAGGTATACTTTTTGAAATGCAAATCTCTAAATTTTTAGGTTTTGCTACAGAAGAATACATTAATTCTATCAAAGAACTTTTCAGTCTTTATAAAATTGATCCTACTCCTATATATATAGAGGAAGAAACTTTAATAAATGTTATGAAAAAAGATAAAAAAAATACCCATGATAAAATTAAATTTATTATTGATAAAAATGGAACTCTTGAAAATATGCCAATTTCTAAAGAAGTTATCTCTGAAGTTAACCACTCTTTTAAAAATAGAATTTTAAAAGGTGTTATAGATATAGGAACTAACTCGTGTAGACTTTTTATTGCAGAGATTGAAAAAACTGATAATAAAATAGAGATTATTACACCATTATATAAGGATTTAGAAGTTTCTAGATTAGGAAAGAACCTTAATCAAACTGGTGTTCTTTCGAAAGAATCTATTGAAAAAACATACTATATTATTAAAAGATTTAAAGAAAAAGCTGATTCTATGGGTGTAACTGAGCTTATTGCATTTGCCACTGCTGCTACAAGAGAAGCTAGTAATGGTAGTATGTTTGTTCAAGGAATAAAAAATGAATTTGATATAAATACTTTAGTTATTCCTGGAGAGATTGAAGCAAAATTAAGTTTTAATGGAAATAGCAATATCTATAGAGAAAAAATAGCAACTATTGATGTAGGAGGCGGTAGTAGTGAAATTACCATTGGTGATTACAATGGAATTGACTATATCAAAAGTTTCCCCATTGGAGTTGTTAAATTAACAGAGATGTTTTTTTCAGATGAAAACTATAATGAGGAAACTCTTTTATCTGCTCGTAACTATTTAAAAGGATTTTTTAACGAATTAATTAAATTTGAAGGTAATAACTTTAAAATTATAGGAGTTGCAGGTACTGTTACAACTAATGTTTCTATTGTTAAAAAACTTCCTAAGTTTGATGAGAAAGAGATAAATGGCTATGTTTTAACAAAAATGGATTTAGAGGAAAACTTATATCTATTTTTAAGTAAAACTTTAGAAGATCGTAAAAAAATTATTGGTTTAGAACCTAACCGTGCTGATGTTATTATTGCTGGAAATCTAATATTATTAACTCTTTTAGATATTTTAAATAAAAATAGCATCACAGTTTCAACAGTTGATAATTTAGAAGGCGGTATGGTATTAAATATATAATTGTGGTATAATTTATAGGTTCATTTTTTATGAATAAGGAGGCGCTAAATGAAACTTTTATTAGATAGATGCTCAATTGGTGGTTGAGCAAGCAAAATAGGACCGGAGGTTCTTTCAAGTTTATTAAAAAATCTTCCAAGTGTGGAAGATAAAAATTTAATTGTTGGTTTTGAAAAATCTGATGATGCTGCTATATATAAATTAACAGATGATATAGCTTTAATCCAAACTTTAGACTTTTTTACACCTATGATTGATGATCCATATATATTTGGACAAATAGCTGCGGCTAACTCTTTAAGTGATGTTTATGCAATGGGAGGAGAACCTAGAACAGCTATGAATATAGTTTGTTTTCCTGAAAAGGAAAATATCGAAATTTTAGGAGAAATTTTAAGAGGCGGAGCTGAAAAAATTGCTGAATCTGGAGCTGTTCTAAGTGGTGGACACTCTATTCATGATCCTGAGATTAAATATGGTCTTTCTGTAACTGGACTTGTACATCCTGATAAAGTTTTTAAAAATTACGGTTCTCAAGAAGGAGATGTTTTAATCATAACAAAACCTCTTGGAACAGGTATTATTTCTACAGCTTCTAAAGTTGAAACTCTCTCTGATGAAGTAAAAACTGAGTGGATTGAAATAATGACAACTTTAAATAAATACTCTGCTGAAATTATAAGAGACTATCCAATAACTGCTTGTACAGATATTACAGGATTCGGATTTTTAGGGCACGCATATGAAATGGCAGTAGCTTCTGAAAAAACTTTCGTTTTAGAACAAGAACTTATTCCATATTTAGACATTGCTAAAGAGTTCGCTAAAGAGTTTTATATAAACTCTATGGGACAAAAAAATAGAAACTATTTAAATGATAAAGTTGATATTTCAGCAGTTCCATTTTGGTTACAAGAGATTATGCTAGATCCACAAACATCTGGTGGATTACTATTTTCTGTTTCTTCAAAATATGCATCAGAGGTTATGGAAAAACTAAATACTCTTCAAATAAAGTCATCTTTAATTGGAACTGTAGATAAATATAACGGAAAATATATTGTAGTTAGATAAGGGGAATATTATGACTAATAAACAAACTCTTTTAAGAAATCTTCCTAAAGTAGATAAAGTTATCGATCTACTGAATGAAAAGGAGTTTTTTAAAGATAAACCTTATAAAGAGGTTTACGACGCTGTTAACGAAGGAATTAACTTTTTTAGAAAAGGAATTCTTGAGGAAGTTATCACTCAATACTCTATTGAAGATATCGAAAATGAAATTACAAAATCTCTAACTAAAAATTTAGAGTTTAATTTTAAAAGAGTTATAAATGGTACAGGAACTATCCTACATACAAACTTAGGAAGAGCTCTTTTTTCAAAAGAATTAATTGAGCATCTGCAAAATTCACTTTGCGGATATAGCAATCTTGAATTTGATTTAAAAACAGGTGAAAGAGGAAGTAGATACTCTCATGTAGAAGATCTTATCGCAAAAGTTACTGGCGCTGAAGCTGCATTAGTAGTTAATAATAACGCTGCTGCTGTTATGCTTTGTTTAAATGAATTCAGTAAAAATACAGAGGTTATTATATCTAGAGGAGAGCTTGTTGAAGTTGGTGGCTCATTTAGAATTCCAGATATTATGGAACTCTCAAGTGCTAAACTTGTTGAAGTTGGAACTACTAATAGAACTCATCTAGCTGACTATCAAAAAGCAATAAATGAAAATACATCAATGCTTTTAAAAGTTCATACATCTAACTATCATATCTCTGGTTTTACAAAATCTGTGTCTAATAAAGAGATTGCTGAATTAGCAAAAGAACATAGAATAATTTCAATGGAAGACTTAGGAAGTGGTGTATTAATAGATTTTTCTAAATATGGACAAAAAAAGGAACCTACAATTTTTGAATCTTTAAACTCTGGTATTGATTTAATTACTTTTAGTGGGGATAAACTTTTAGGTGGACCACAATGTGGAGTGATTATTGGAAAGAGAGAGTTAATTTCAAAATTGAAAAAAAATCAATTCTTAAGAGCTTTCAGAGTTTGTAAAATGACTATTAGTGCTTTAGAATTTACTTTTAAACAATATGTTGATGAAAAGGTTGCAATCGAAAAAAACCCTACTCTAAATAGAATTTTAGAACCTATAAGCGAAGTTTTTAAAAGAGCAGAGATTTTAAAGAATCTTTTAAAAGATATTGAAATCGATAGTGAAATCATTGAAACAAAAGCTATAATTGGCGGAGGCTCTATGCCTGATGCAACTATCGATAGTTATGGTGTCGCTATCACTTCTTTAGATGGAAAACAAGTTGAAACAGCTTTTTTAAAAGAGGATACACCTATTGTTGGAAGAGTTCAAAACAATCAATTTTTTATTGATTTAAAAACAATTCACAGTGATGAGTACTCTATAATCATAAAAAACTTTAAAAAGTTCTTAGAGAGAGTATAGATATGAAGAATATAGTAATTGGTACAGCTGGTCATATAGATCACGGAAAAACAACTTTAGTCAAAATGCTGACAAATATAAATACCGATACTATGAAAGAGGAAAAAGAAAGGGGGATGACCATTGATCTTGGTTTTGCCCCTTTAAATATTCCTTCTGGTGATATTATCAGTATTATTGATGTTCCTGGGCACGAAAAATTTATAAAAAATATGGTTGCTGGTGCTAAAGGTATTAACTTTGTGCTTTTTTTAATAGCTTGTGATGATGGTATTATGCCTCAAACAATAGAACATAAAGAGATTTTAAAACTTCTTGGAATAAAAAATGGAATTATTGTTTTATCAAAAAGAGATCTAGTTACTTCTGAAAGAGTTGACGAAGTTAAAGCTCAAATTTCTCAAGAGTTTAAAGAGGAGTTTTTTAAAGATTTTCCTATTGTTGAAGTTAGCCTAAAAGATAGTTCAACCTATGAAAACCTATATAATTTAATTTTAAAAGAGATTGAAAATTTTGATTTCTCTTCATCTAATAATATTCAAAATATTTTTAGACTAGATATTGATAAAATCTATTCTCCTAAAGGAATTGGAACTATTGTTAGTGGTACAACTATTGGTAATATAAATAAAGGGGATACTTTAACTCTTTATCCTCAAAAAATTAATATTAAAATAAAGGGAATTCAAAATCATGGAAAAGATTTAGAATACATTTCATCTCAACAAAGATGTGCCTTAAATATAACTGGAGTAACAGCAAAGGAGCTTGAAAGAGGTAACCTTTTAACTAACAGTAAAACTATTACAAATAGCAAAATAATAGATGTAGTATTCAATAGATTATCAGAAGGAACTATTCCTAAAAACAATACTAAAATAAGATTGAATATTGGTACTGGAGAGTATTATGGAAAGATTAAATATCTTCAAGATTTTGAAGAGGAATCAACCTTTTTCCAACTTATAATGGACAAAGAAATTCCTGTCGATTTTGACGATATTGGTATATTAAGAACTCTTAGTACATCCGCTTTACTTGGAGGAGCTCGAATTCTAACACCTTTTGGAGTTCCTACTAAAAAAAATAATTCTATTTATTTAAAAAAATTAAATTATCTTTTAAATAAACAACTTAATGTTTCAGAGTATCTTTTAAATAAGGGAAGTTTTACTTATATAAACGATTTGAATAAAGAGTTTAACCTCTCTTTAAATGAAAATAGTTTTGATCATAATATTTTTGTTTTTAAAACAATAAAAGCTATTATTCATAAAGAAAATCTTAAAAATCTTAAAAATGAAATTAATTTATATTTAAATGATTTTCATTTAAAAAACCCTCTTAGAAAAGGGGTTCCTTTAGCAACTATTAACAACCTATTTTTTAAAGGAATCAACTTAATAAATGAGTTTCAAGATGAGTTTCAAGAAAAAGATAACTTTGTTTCACTTAAAACATTTAAAGTTAAGCTTTCAAAAGATGAAAAAAAAATAAAAGATGAAATTTTAATTCTATTAAAAAAACAGGAGTTTAATGGATTAAGTTTTGAAAAGTTAAATGATTATTTTCATAAAAATCTAAATTTTAAAGAAGTTTTTCAATATTTAGTTAGAGAAGGGCTTATTATAAAATTAAATGAATATTTTCTTTTAAAAGGTTTTTATCAAGAAGCTTTAAATAGATTAGATAACTTCCTTATATTAAATACTCAAATTACACTAGCAGAGTTTAGAGATCTTCTCAAAACTAGCCGTAAAATGGCTCTTGTATACCTTGAAAATTTTGATGAAAAAAAAGTTACTAAAAAAATTGATAGTTATAGAATAAAAAATAATATTTAATCTTGAAGGAAATTTCATAAAATCACTTAATAATATAATATATTCTATTAAATGGGAGTGATTTGTATGGAACTAAAAGAATTAAACGAAAAAGTACCATTTTTTGTTCAAGGTATTGATATTGAAGCCCCAAAAGATTTTGTATTTAAACTTATATCTGATTACAGTAAGCATGCTCTTTGGATTACTGGTTTAGAAGACGAGAAGCATACAGATGCACCAGAAGTTACTGGTTCTACTTTCTGTGAAAAAATAAAAATGTATGGTTTTAAAGAGGAGTATTGTGGAAAAGTTTTAGCTTATGAAGAAGGGAAAATGTACCAAATTGAAGTAGGCGATAAATGGGTAGACTTTAAACTTGAATATGATTTTGAAGAGGTTAATCCAACTAAAACTCATTTAATACTAACAGCTTGGACATTAAAAGGAACTTCATTACATAAACTTTTCAATGTTTTTAATAAAAGAATTCTAGAAGATCAACTAACTAGATTAAAAGTTGTTGCTGAAACTGAATTTAATAAAACAAAATAACAAAAATGGAAGAACTCAAGTTCTTCCATTTTTATTTAACCTATTTTTTCTTATTTTCTTTAGATTTATGATTTATTCCACTTAAAAATTTAATAACTAACCCTATTAACATAAACATTAATAGACCACCATAATATAGCTTCATTTTATCTAATTGCTTCACTACTGGTACTGTAAAGTCATATCCTGCAAAAATAAAAGCTATAAATGTCATTGCTGAAACTGATACTCCTGCTAAAATAGGTATTAAGTTCCCTTTTGATATTTGAAACGGTGATACATAACCTCTTTTTCTAAAGAATATATAACTTATTCCTAAACAAAAATACGGCACAATTAAAGCCATCGTTGTCATATCATATACTCTATAGTAAAGCTCTCCTGCTGCTTCTCCACCAAAAGTTGTAAGAGCTATGAATAAAAATGCTAATATTGTTTGGAATATTAAGGCATTTCTTAAAATTCCATTTTTATCAGACTTCTTTGTTAACCAATCTGGAAAAGTTCCTTTTGGTGCTTCACTGAATACTCCAGCAGCCAGAGAGCTTCCCCAAAGAATAAGAGCAACTAACGTTATTAATGAATAAGCTATTCCCATTAATTTAACAAACCAAATTCCTAATCCTATCTTATCTCCCATAAATTTAAAACCTGCTAAAACTGCATTTATTAAAGATATTTTTGAAAAATCCTCTTGCGTTCCAAATGCTGAAACTGAAACAATTCCTAAAACATAAAGTATTCCTATTAACATTGAGGCTACAAGTAATCCTTTTACAAAGTTTTTCTCTGGATTTTCTACTTGATTTACATATGGTCCTACTACCTCTCCTCCTCCAAATGCAAATAATATCCATGAAAACGTTCCTAAAGATCTAGCTAAATCAGATTTAGATGTAGTTTTTATTATAAACATTTCAGTTGTTAAGTTTGTAGCTCCTTGACCTGTTAAATGAAGGTATATTCCAGCTACTAAAAATATTAAAACTGTAAATAAAGAAACATAACCTATAGGCTTTGAAAGAGCTCCAATAGCTTTTTGATACTTCACACCAATAATTAATGATATAACCAATGCTACTAAAGATAAAGTAGCTGTTTGTATATTTGATATATTCGCATCTCCAAATAGTCCAAAACTAAAGTATGTTGGCACTCTTGTTGCCAATGTTGGTAAATAAAATATATTTGCTATAAAATATGACCAAATTGCAAAATAGGCCATTTTTTTTCCTAATCCTATCTCTATCCATGAATATATTCCGCTCGTTCTATCTTGAGCATACGCTCCAAATTCTGCCATTATTAAACAAAGTGGTAAAAAATAAAATAATATTCCTATTACCAACATTGTGGCGGATGACATTCCTACTTCTTTAAAATTATTGGCAATATTTCCAAATCCAAATACTCCCAAGAATATCATCATTACTAGTGATGACACAGATAGATACTTCTTTTTCATTCTCAACTCCTCGTACTGTATTATATTTAAAACAATTTTTATAATAACACCTTTTACATTAAAAATCAATTTTTTTATTGTCTATATTATATCAATTTTAAAGTATAATTTTTTGTATAAATATTGTATAATTAAAAAAAGTATAATTTTCAAGGAGTGTGGAATAATGATAAAAGTTAATGCTATTGGACAGACTTGTCCTATACCAGTTATTATGACAAAAAATGCTTTAAAAGAAATAACAGAAGGTTCAATTGAAGTTTCTATAGATAACAAAATTTCTAAGGAAAATATTGAAAAGTTTTCTAAAGAGATGGGGTTTTCATTTACTACTAGAGAAGAAAATGGAATATTTTTTATTCAAATAAATAAAACAATTAATGAAGCTTTATCAAATTCTAGTACTTCTAATGATAAAAATAACACTATTATAGTTATTGCTTCTGATAAAATGGGTGATGGTGAAACTGCTCTTGGTGAAACTTTAATGAAAGGTTTTATATATACTCTTACTGAAATGGAATCTCTGCCAAAAGCTATTCTTTTCTATAATAAAGGTGTTTTTTTAACAGCTTCTAATGAGACTACTATAAAAGACTTAAGAATTCTTGAGGAAAGAGGAGTTGAAATTCTATCTTGTGGAGCTTGTCTTAATTTCTACCATTTAGAAAACAATATTGCTGTCGGGAGCATCACAAATATGTACAATATAATAGAAAAACAAATGAAAGCAAATAAGGTGATTAGACCATAATGAACTCAGAAAATTTTTTAATTATAACAATCGATTCAACTCATTTAGTTATGAAGGTAGAAAAATTCTTAGTTGATAGTGGAATAGATGTTCGAATCATACCACTACCTGGTGAGTTAAAAGCTAGCTGTGGTCTTTCTTTAAAAGCAAATATTGAAGATGCACATAAAATATTAGAACTTTTAATTGAAAATAATATAGATAAAAATATATACAATTTCTATCTTTGTGAAAAAAATGGTTTTAAAAAGAACTTTTCTACTTTTAATTTTTAAATATTTATGATATAATAAATATGAAATTGGAAGCGGATGAGTTACTGGTGTACTCAGCAGTCTTCAAAACTGTCTTGGCGAGTTAAATCGCTGGTAGGTTCGATTCCTATACGCTTCCGCCAATTTTAAAAGTTCAGCCTCACTAAATAGTGAGGCTTTTTTATTTCTATTTTTTTCCTAAAAAATCTTTATAAATTAAATAATAAACTGATGCTGACCAACTAAAATTTGAACAATGCAACCCCTCTCCTGTCTCTGGATTATAATTCTCTCTAATTACTCCATCAGTTAATAACCCTTCTGAGTTTTCAAAAAGTTTTATACTTAAATCTTGTGCTTCTTTTTTATATCCATAGTTATTTAAACCTACTATTCCAAAATATGCTTGGTCTAACCATACTGGTCCACGCCAATATTTTACTGGATTATATTTTAGATTATCCTTTGCTGATGTTGGAAACGGTAAATATGTATTCATAACATTTTTATCCATTATATTTTCAACCACTCTTTTAGCTTCCTTCTTTGTAGATAAATTTGCCCATAATGGAATATACCCTTCTGTTCCTTTTCCTCTATTTACAAGAAGTTTTTTATTTCCGTTCTTGTCTATCTGTAAATCATAATAATATCCTGTTTTTTCATCAAACATATTTTTGTTCACATATTCTTTAACTTTTTTTGCAGATGCTAAATACTCTTTTTTCTCACTAAGCAGACCTAACACTTCTGCCATATTACTTAAGTATATTTTTTCAGCATATAAAAATGAATTTAAATCTACAGATTCTTGATTTATAGAATAGCCTATTAAATTTCCTTTTAAATCCTTATTTTCTAAAACCTTAACACCTACATCATCTACTCCATATCCTTCTACATCAAATCTAACAGCATTATCCATTCCACTTTCCCATGCTGCTGCTAATATTATCTCTTCCGAAGTATTATTTAACCTGTGTACCATTCCACCGTATTCAGCAATACCATTTTTGTCGAAATCTCTATTTGTATACCACCAATTATGATACTCTTTTAATTTAGGATACATCTCTTTTAAAAACTCTTTATCCTCAGTCACTTTATAAACTTCCCAAACTGCCCATGCTGCTAAAGCTGGCTTAGAATTTCTTTCATTCCAATTTCCACCATCTCCATATCTATCTTCATCTTTATTATAAAAAATAGCATCTATAATCACTCCTGCATCTTGAGGTCTTATTTTATCATTTTTCGTTATTTGGTAATCAAAAAGAGCTCTTATATTATTCTTAGCTAACTCTTCGTTAAAATTAACTGTAGCTACAGCTTGCTTCCAAGAATCCCATGCCCAAAATCCATTAAACCACTTATAACTTACAGAAGGTGTTATTCCATCATGTTTTATGGCTCCTGCAGGACTTCTCCAATTCGTAATTAATGTATTAACTGATTTCACTGCTGCTATATCATATTTAGAATTTAAACTCTCTATTTTTACAGTTTTATCTATATATCCTTGCCATCTTTTATTATTTTCAACGAAATATTTATCACCATTTTTTAATATATCTTCTATTAATTTTTTTTCTTTATCAGCTTCATCTTTTGTAAATGTATATGATTCTGCAGTATAAGTAACTAGTTCATCTTTAGGTGGAATAATTATAGAGTTTTCAAGTTCTGATTTATATGTATCATTTTTAATTTGTGTTTTTACAGATAATGAATGTTTTATTTGAAACTGTGTATCATTACTCATTAAATAATCCCAAACTAGCCTCTTTTCTTTAAAATCAACTATGACTCCATTTTCAGATTTTTTCAAAGAATTATTAAGGGATATATAATTATACTCTTTATTTTTTTCATTCCATTTTCCTAATTTATTATACAATTTTCCAGACCAATTTAAACTAATATTTAAATCTTTATCTGTTTTATTTGTTATAATTGTTTTTACAAGAGCTGTTCTATTTGTAACATAAATTAATTCTAACACTAAATCCATGTCTTTCAAACTATAACTTTGAATTAATTTACCAGGAATATAATCAAACTTTGCTTTACTTGTTGATAAATTATATTTCTCATTTGTCGCTTTATTTATAATCTCAATTTTATTAAAACTATCTGATAAATTTGCAGCATACTCTTCTGCTAAATAAAACGGCCCTGCAAACCCTCCATACATAGAGTATTTGCCATATTCTGGTTGATAGTAACCATGCCAAGCTCCTAAATCTACAAAACTATTTATATAGTTTGTTCCTAATTTATCAGTTTCTTTTCTTGGGGCAAAATACGTAAATTCCTTTGGTTCACCTTGAAGATTTAATATATTTTTATAACTCTCTCTATTAATATTTTTATTATTATTTTTCTCTTTTGTCGAGCAACTAAAAAGTAAAAAACTAATTGACCCCAATGTTAATATTCTTTTCATATTTTCTCCTTATATAAAATTTATAGTACGGATATTAAAAATATCCGTACTATTTAATTTTTTATGCTAACTTATTAGATTTTCTCTTTTCTATTCCTAATGCTTTCTTTTCATAACTATTATATTTCCATAGTGCCCATCCCATAAATATAACTACTCCTCCAACATTATAAACTAATGTTAACATAATGCTTTGACCTTCCGGAAAAATAGCTGCAATAAATGCTACTGAAAATATACATAGTAAAAATGATGTCACTATTAAACCAAATTTTCTTGATCCCATTTTGAAATCTCTTTCTAAATAATCTTTATTTAATCTTAAGTTAAAATATGCAACCATTATAAACAATGGTGGTAAAAGTGATGTTGCTGCTGTCATATTTATAATTATTCCCAATAATTCATTTATATCTCCAGATCCTAAGGCAGGTATTAATAGTAAGGGTATTACAATTAAAAATTGAATCCATGTAGCTCTTTCTGGAATTCCATATTTGTTTAAAGCTACTGTTTTCTCTCCAAACATATCCTTTGGAATCTCTGAGAAAAAAACCTTAACTGGAGCTGATGTCCAAACTAGAAGAGCTCCTAAAGCACTAGCTAACATAACCACACCTATAAAGTGATGAACTAACTTTTGACTTATTCCAAAATGATTTCCAAGGCCTACAAATACTTGAAATATTCCAGATGCATAAGATAATTGATCTTGCGGAACAAAAACATTTACTAGTAATGATCCTACTGAATATAATCCACCTATCATTATTCCTGCAACTACTATCATTCTAACAAAAGCTTTAGATCCTCCTTTTAAATCGTTTATATAAACACCTATAGCTTCAGATCCTCCTGCAGCAAAGAATATCCATGCCATTGCTCCAAAAAACTTCCAATTGAATGTTGGAGTCATAGCTTGAATTGTTATTGGAGTTGCTGGTTGGACTCCACCTAATAGCGCGCCTCCACATAGGATAATAAAAGCAAATGACATAAATAACATTAAAGAACTTCCAAAACTTGTAACTTTACCTATCCATTCTGCACCTTTAGTAGAAACCCAAGTTGATACAGTAAAAATTAGAATTGATAGGATTGATATAGTCATTGGAGTAAATGTGTACTCATATCCCCAGAATGCATATGATGTATAAACTAAAATGCTTGGAAGCAATGATGTAAAATAAAATAAATTTACAAACCAGTATGCATATGCACTTAAAAATGCCCACTTAGGACCTAACGATGATTTTACCCACTGATAAACTCCTGATTCAGAATCTTTATTCAAACTAACAAACTCTGATATAATAAAAACAAATGGTATAAAGTAAAACAATGTTGCAAATAAGAAACCAGGAGCCGAAGCCATCCCGATTTCTATATTATTATTAATTACATTTCTAAAATTAAATACTGCTGCTATTGTCATTGATAATAGTGAAAATTTTCCTATCTTTGCTCTTGTTGACATATATCCTCCATAATACTATTTATTTAAGAAATAATTATCTTCAATTGTTACCTTTAAAACTACTTTTTTTAAATTTTTTGCCTCCTTAAATCTAAAAGCTTCATCATTTTCAATTATTATTAAGTTTCCAGCTGTTAAGTTTACAATCTCTCCATCTCCATGAAAATATTCTGTATCATTTTCATCAGAATAACTATTTTTTATATTTAAATCATTTTTTTTAGATATTTCTAACGCCTCTTGTCCTTCTATATAATAATGAATATCCATATATCTTCTATGACCTTGAAAATCTACTTCGTTTATATGGTTCTCTGTTTTAAACATATAAACTAAAGAGTCCCCGATACTATGATATCTATTCTCTTTTATATTTGATATATTTTCAATAGCTTCTTTACATCTAATCCATTTCTTCCCACTTCTAAATATATCTTTAAATTCATCAAAACTATTTAAAATTAACATCTACTCCTCCTTAATAACTATATTTAGATAACTCTTTACCTTTTATACTTCCAGAACTATAAGGTAAAATTGAGAATTCATACTCAAAATTATTCATATAAACTCTATACGAATCTAATACTTCAGACCCCCATGAATTAGACCCTAATCCAAGAACTTTATAATCTAAGTTTAAAGTTATATAATTAGATTTTTCTAATTCATTTATATGTTGTGCTTTATATATATTTTCTTGAGTAAAATTCCAAGCACTAAAATTAAGAATATCTTTAGATTTTATGAATATCCCCTCTCCAAAATGATTAGTTAATGATATCCATTTTACATCTTGTCTGTTTCCATTATCTTGTGGAAACGGATAATTAGTAAACATTCCATCTATAGTATTTTTATATATTCCAATTATATTCGAAACTTTGCTATCTTGATAATTTTCTCCAGGTCCTCTACCATAGTATTCTACATTTTGATACTTTTTATTAATTCCCATCTCCATTCCTATTTTTGGAATAATATCATTGTATTCTCCATACTTCTCTCCTGATAACTTAAATGTTATATATCCATTTCTATCTATTTCATAGACATAATTACATCTAATACCAAAATTAAATACTGGTGGAGCAACTAAAGACTTAACTGTTACAATAACTTTTTCTTCATATTCTTTGATATCTAAAGTTCTAAATTGCTCTTGTAAAATCTGTAAATGATTAGGAATCCATAAATCATTATGCTCTTGTTTATGATTATCTATCATAGGTTTAAAGAAGTTTAATTTAGGTGATTTTTCTATTATCTCTTCACTATTAAATATCCAACTTTCTAATTTTCCATTTAATTTTGAGAATTTCACTTCAAAATTAAATCCTTCAATCGTTAAATCTAATTTATTATCTTTTATAATTAAAGAAGTTCTATTATTTGATTCGTATCTTTCTTCAATTACTTTTCTATCTTGTAATTTAAATTGATATATTCCTAACTCATAATTTTCTGAGCTATATAATGTTTTTGAGTCTTTTTTCACTTTAAAATTCACATAAACTTCTCTATTATCTCTAATTTCTTCACCTAACGATACATTAAATGTCTCTCCTGGATTTATTCCTAACTTTTTTATAGTTCCTTGAGATAAAATATCACCTTCAGCTACTATTTCATAATGAAGAGTTATATCATCTAAATTTATATACCAATATTTATTTTCAATTTCAAATTCATTCTTATTCTTTGTGTTTTTAATTTTTACAGGACAAATAACTTGTTTGTATTCTTTTAAACCTGGTCCTGGAGTCTGATCAGAGAATATTAATCCATCCATACAAAAATTATAGTTATTTGGGTAATCTCCGTAATCTCCTCCATATTTATAAACCTCTTTCCCATTTTCATCAAACTCTAAAATTCCATGATCACACCATTCCCAAATATAGTGCCCTTGTATATGATTGTGTTTATAAAACACATTTTGATACTCTGTCAATCCTCCTGGTCCATTACCCATAGCATGAGCATACTCACATATAATTCTTGGTTTATCCATTGGATGTTCTCCAAAGTAATTCATCATCTGAACTCTAGAGTACATTGTACTTATAACATCTACAACCTCTCCATCTCTATCCTCTTCATAATGAACCAATCTTGTATTATCAAGCTCTTTTGCTCTTTTACACATTTCACGAATATTAACTCCATATCCAGACTCATTTCCTAAAGACCACATTACTATGCTTGGATGATTTTTTTGAGCAGCTATATGTCTTTCTATTCTTTCAACATATACATCTCTCCATTCAATATCATCAGTTATCATACTTAGGTTTCCAACATTAGCAAATCCATGTGATTCAACATCAGTCTCTGCCATAACAAACAATCCATAAATATCACATAATTCATAAAATCTTGGATCATTTGGATAATGAGCTGTTCTTACTGAGTTTATATTGTGTTGCTTCATTAAAATGATATCTTTTTCAGCTCTATCTATATTTATAGCTCTTCCACTTATATGGTCGTTATCATGTCTATTAACTCCATGTAACATTAAGTATTTTCCATTTATATAAAATAATCCATCTCTTACTTTTATATCTCTAAACCCTACTCTTTGAGGTACTACTTCTAATACTTCATCTTTTTCATCTATTAACTCTAATATTAAATCATATAAATTAGGTGTCTCTGCAGTCCACTGTTTTGGATTTTTTATAGTTTTTTCTAATGTTACTTTTTTTATTTTATCAATTTCTAAATTTTCAACTATTTCTGAAAAAATTACTTCATCCTTATCAAATAAAGACCATCTTAACTTATAATCTTTTTTTGTAACTTCATCTAAATTTTCAACTTCTATATCTATTTCCAATTTTGCATCAATATAATTTTCATCAAAAATTGTTTTTATAAAGTAATCTTGAATATGAGATTTTGTTTTTCCAATTAAATAAACATCTCTAAAAATACCAGCTGTCCACCACATATCTTGATCCTCTACATATGTTGAATCTGCCCATTGTAAAACTTTTACTGATAATAAATTTTTTCCTTCTTTAACATATTGTGATACATCAAATTCAGTTGTTAATCTACTTCCTTTATTAAATCCAATATATTTTCCATTTACATAAACTTCAAAATATGTTTCTACTCCATCAAATTTTATTATAACTTGTTTATCTTTCCAATTTTCATTTAAAACAAAAGTTCTTTGATAAGCTCCTGTTGGATTATCTGTTGGAACAAACGGTATATCTATTGGAAAAGGAAATCCTTCATCTGTATATTGAAGCTTTCCGTGTCCTTCAAATTGCCACATATTTGGAACATTTATTTTTCCAAAATTTTCAATCTCTTTCTCATAAAATTCTTCTGGTACTAAAAATGGATTTTCAAAATATTTAAAGTTCCACTGCCCATTTAAAAGCATAAAATTTCCACTTCTATCTCTTTGATATGTTCTAGCTATCTCTTTATTTTTATAACTAAAAAAGTATGCTCTTTCTCTCATTCTATTTTCATTAGTTTTTTTAACATTTTCCCAATTGTTCATCTTTTATATACAACCTCCCAATTAAGTGCTTTTTAAGTTTTTTTGTTACACGAATCGAGTATACAACTTTTAATCTGCTTTGTCAATTTTTTTAGTAAATATTTTACTAAAATTTTTACTAAAATATTTTTTAATTATTGCAACAATAAAAAAATATGTTATTATATATACAAGAATATATAATAATTAGGAGGTTTCATGGCAACTTTAAAGGAAATTTCAAACCTAACAGGATTATCTTCTGCTACTGTTTCAAGAATTTTAAATAATGATTCTACATTATCTGTTAAAGATGAAACAAAAAGAAAGGTTTTAGAAGTAGCTGAGAAAATTGGATATAAAATATCCTCAAAAATAAATTTACAGGAACAAATCAACTTTTTAGCTCTTTTTAACTATAGTGAAGAGCTTGAATTTAACGACCCTTATTACCTGTCAATTAGATTTGCTATCGAAGAAGAATGCAAAATTTTGGATATAAACCTTGATAAAATTTATAATAGTAATATTGGTTCTGTCGAAAAAAAATATGATGGGATTTTATGTATTGGACAATTTAATGATATTCAAATAAAAAAAATACAAAAAATATCTAGTAATATAATTTTTATAGATTCTTGTAATAATAAAGAATTTGATTGTATTACTGCTGACTTAAAAGAAATCTCAGAATGCATCGTAGATTTTTTTATACAATGTAATTATAAAAAAATTGGTTATATTGGTGGTCGAGATTTTGAAAATATTTTAGATGAGAGAGAAGAAGCTTTTATAAAATATTCTCTTCTTAAAAAGGTCGTGGATGAAGATAACTTCTATGTTGGAGATTTTTCTAGTAGCTCTGGCTATAATCTTGCTAAAACTATGATTGATAATAACAATTTACCTGATGCTCTTTTTATTGCTAACGATTCTATTGCTATTGGAGTTTTAAAAGCTTTAAATGAAAATAAAATAGAAATTCCTAATAAGATTGCTATTATAAGTATAAATGATATTCCAGCATCAAGTTTTACATATCCTGCTCTTTCAACAATTAAAATTCATTCAGATTTAATGGGAAAAGAAGCTGTAAGAATTTTAAAAGATAAAATCGAGAGCAACAGAACGATGCCACTAAAAATAACAGTTCCTTTTTCTTTAATCTTAAGAGAAACAACAAAAAATACACTTTAAGTAAAAAGCCCTACTATATTTCTTATATAGTAAGGCTTTTTTATTTCTATAATTTTATGGAATATCATTTCCCATTCCATTTACTAATATTTCAAACCACTCTTCTCTTGTCAATTTTATATTACACGCTTTCACAGCAGACTCTAATCTTTCTATCTTTCCACTTCCACAAATTGGTATTAAATTTGCTGGATGAGATAAATGCCAAGCATAGATTATCGTATCAGACTTACAATTATACTTTTTAGATAATCTCTCTAGAACTTTTCTTAACTCTACTGCATTTTCATCCCCAGAAATAAAGATTTCTCCACCTGCTAAGGGAGACCAAACCATTATAGGAACTCTTTTTTCCTGCATTAAGTTTATTGTTCCATCATAAAAATGTTGTGTTTTTAATGGTGATAACTCTATTTGATTAGTAACAAGTTTGAAATCCAATCTACTTTGTAAAAGATTAAAATCTGATGGTAAAAAATTAGAAACTCCCCATTCTAAAACTTTCCCAGCCTTTCTTAAATCAGTTAAAGCTCTTGCTGTTTCATCAGCATCCATATACATATCAGGTCTATGAATCAATACTAAATCTAAATAATCTGTATTTAAATTTTTTAAAGATTTTTCTACACTTTTAACTATATGTTCATAGCTTGTATCATAACAATGATATGTATTTTCAGGCATATTCTCTGATACTAGTTTTATTCCAACTTTACTTACTAATTGCATTTTTGCTCTTAACTCTGGTTTTAAAGCTAAAACCTCTCCAAAAATTTTTTCACAAGTATAACGTCCATAAATATCTGCATGATCAAATGTTGTAACACCTAAATCAATTGCTTTTTCTAAATATTCTGATAACTCTTCTTTAGACATTCCCCAATCATTTAAACGCCAAAATCCTAATGCTATTTTTGACATCTTTAATTTTTCACTTAACTGTGTATAGTTCATAAAAAGCCCCCTTATATTAGTTTTGGTTACACTTAGTATATTCTTAAAATATATAATTGTCAAAACAAACAATAAAATAAATCAATATAAAAAAGAAGACCTTGGGAAGGGTCTTCAATTTTTAACTAATTTTTTGGTTGGCGTAAATAACAGCATTTACTTTAACAGTTTATAACAAAATAATTCGTTTGTCAAACTTTTTATATAAAATAATTTGTTAATCATTATTTTCGTTTTAGAAAATTATATTTTACCTTTGTCGACTTAGTAAAAAAATATTGAAAAGTTAACTAAATTATGGTATCATTTTTCCTAAGTAAACGTTCTTAAATTCACTAAAATTTGATTAATTCATTTACTAGTTTATTTTTAAGAGCAAGTTTTAAGTATAGTATGTAATACCTTTGAAGTAAATTTAAAGGAAATTAAAGAATTACTCATATATATCCGTAATAAAGAGAACTTTTTATTCTATTTTATACAGTTTATTTAGTTTGATTTTATTGACTTCATCAAATTTTCGATAGTTCATTTTACTGTTTTTTTTAATTTTTAAGTGCATTTTGAGTGCAACCTTACTGGGAGGAGAAATGAAAGTAAAAGAGTATATTGAATTGCTAAAAAAATATAATCCTGAAGCTGAAGTTTGGTTTGAACTTCAAGATGTTGGAGATATTGATTATAAAGCTGAATCATTTGACTTTGCAGCAGTAACAGAAGAAAATGAGGATAGTGTAACTATTGAGTTAATTGTTGATTTTTAGAGAGAGCAAAAGCTCTCTCTTTTTTATTTGGATTTATTTTAATTTATCTTTATCTAAACTTTCTTTTTTTACTGCCAATATATTTTCTATAATACTAGGAAATTTTATGCCAAGTTTGGTTAAATTTTCCATTATAGATATAGATTCCATAATAATACAACCAGTAATCATACAAACTCTAAGTGAAATATTTATATCATTTAAAAAACTAGATTTATCTAGTTGATTCATTGTCATAATAGCAAGGTATATAGCTGGCTTTCTCAAAATAAATCCTATATACATTTTTTTAGATAAAACATTTCTTTCTTTAATAGCTTTTAAAAATCCTGTAATGCAATCTATAATAGTCAAAGTAAATAAAACTCTTATATCTCCATCTATTCCACCTATAGCACTTACAAATCCTGTACTAAGCCAAAAGATTAAATTATGTAGATAATTAAGTAAATTCTCAAAAATATTTTTTATTTCTCTCCCCTCCAACTTTTAATACTTCTATTTCCAAAGAACCCTGTCAAATAAACCATTATAATTTGATACATCCTATCATCTATAGGAAATATTGGAGATTGTGTTTTAAATATAAATCCTATCCACATTCCTAAAAGATTACTTACAAGAAATCCACAAAATATAAATGCTATAAGGGGAAATACCATACTTATTGCTTTTTCCAAGCTACTTCCTCTCTTATTGTTAAAATCTTCAACTTCTAGTTTTTTTAATTCTATTTCCATTTGATTTTGAGTATTTTTATCTGGAATAAACTTATTTATAATTTTTAAAGCTTCATCAATTATAACCATCTTAATTTCCTCTTCCTATTGTTAATAGGTAATTCCTTTGAATTATATTTTCTGCCATTTGATTCTCTATATCTAATACATCAAACCCATATTTTATCCATCTTTCTTTTTTTTCTCCAAGTATTGTGAACTCATCTATAAGTCTATTTACTTCTAGATTTATCTCTTCCTGGGTTGCTCCTTCTTCCCATATATTAATTTCTTTATTCCATAGCTTTTTAAATAAATAACTTGGAGCTTCCACTCTAATAATTCTATTATTTTCAATATATTCTCCATCTTGAAGTAATTCAGTTTTATTATCTAGTAGAATTAATTCTTCTCTAGTTTTTTCTCTTATTACTCCAGAATCTAATATCGGATTTTGGAACTCTACTTCAGTTGAAAGATGATAGTCTGTATTCCATTCTGGATAATACTTTATTGGTTCAGCTTTAAATTCTCCATATGAATTCACAATTGGTCTTGCTACTACTGTTAATGTTTTTATATCATAAATATATATAATCATTGGTTCTCCTTTGTAATTTTATTTTTAGTTTTTCTAATTTTTTATATTGGGTAAATTATCGAATTTATACAAAAACTTCACTTTTTTATAAGTTATAAAGCCTTGATTTTACTAACTTTTTAAAATTGAGTACCTGGATAAATTGTCTGTAGCTTTAACGATTTTATTAGGTTTATAAGGTGTATCAATCTCAAAATTTTAACTAAATTCGATAATTTATTGAAATTTTAAAGTCCTTTTTCTCTTCTAATTTGAAGTATTTTACTTCTATTTTCTGCTCCAGTACGAGCTTTTATATAGTGATCCTTTGTAACTTTAGTATCGTTGTGATGTGCATATTCAGCAGCAAAATTTATGTCTGAAAGATTACTTAATAAATTTATTGCTGTTTTACGTAATGTATGAGGATAAAGTTTGTCATACCCTATTAGCTCTCCTATTTTCTTTATTCTAGCTCTTATAGTACTCTGTTGCATTTGTACATAGCTTTCTTTACTCTTTGTTATAAACAAGTAATCAGAAGCTATATTCTTGCTCTCTCTATAGTCTAACCATTCTCTTAATATTTTTTCAGTATTATCTAAGAAAATAATATCTACAATTTTATTTCCCTTCTCTTTTACATCTTTAAAGTATCCGTTTCTAATATCTAATTGAGATAATTTTAAGTTAGATATTGCTGATATTCTAGCAGCACTCTCCAGGAATAATTCCCACAATAGTCTTGATTGAATATCAAACCTTTTAGAGTTATGCTCCATTAAAATCCTAGCTTTTATTATATCTTCTATATTTAAAAAGTAACTCTCTCTTCTCTTATCAAAAGCTCCATTTTTTAGTCTATCAAGTTTATGTTGAAATGGATGATACTTGATTAGATCTCTTTTTACACACCATATATAAAAACTACTAATGGCTGTAAGTTTATTGTTAATTGTTTGGTTATTGTTCCCTCTGTCTCTACAGTTATTTATATATCTTTCTAAAATACTCACACAATTTTTTATTGTTGCTTCAGATAACAATAATTTATTCCCTTCATGTTCCTTTAAATAGCTTAAATAGTCTATCATTCTACTCTTATACATTTTATATGTCGTATTCATTGTCTCATAATTTCTAGCCTTATTAGAATCTAAATACATCTCATAGACTTCCATATTCTTCTCGTTGTAATTCATTATTGTTCCTCCTAAAATTTAAAATAATTATATTTTAAGAGTTTTATTGACTTTTTGATACAACTATTGTAGACTACACACAAGTTCCCCGACTTTAAAGCCTTTCACTATTGAAGTGAGGGCTTTTTTTATTTAGAAAAATTTAAGAATTTAATAAACTTAGTTGATTATATAATTGAAACAGGGCAAACTAACGGGTGGTACTGGACTAAGTTTAAAAGTGGAAAAATAACTCAAATGAAGGAGTATATTCCTCAATCACAATATGAAACTATTGAATTGGGAATACCCATGATTAATCCTACAATCTCCATATTTGGTCTTGGTAAAGCAGTTCAAAACTTTAATGTAATTGGAGTTAACTCCGGTACAAATGTAATATATGCTAAATTTGAAGGCTTTCAACTCGGTTCATCTTATGTTCGGGTAATAGCTAGAAACTATCACACTTAAAAATCTTATTAAAGTTATTAATTTAAGAATTTAGACACTATATCCGAAAAAATATTAAACTTACAATTTAATCCTACATATGCTCTTATTAAAAAATGTAATAATATATGTTCACTACATATAGATTATGGTTCAATGACCTTAAATAATGTTACTTCAAATACAATCTTAGGAAATATACCTGAAGGGTATAGACCAAAAAAACATATTCAGTATAAAATTGGATATAATGGTTTTAGATTCACAATATTTCCTAATGGTAATATTTCAATTACAGATTTACCTAGAACACAAGAGCAATATGATATAGCAACATATTTAAATCTAACTTATGTTATTTAATAAAAAGAAAAATTTAAGAATTTAGGTACATTTAAAAAAATTGGTCGTACTATATCAGAAGCTGGAGAAGGCATGAAGGTTGTTGATATACCTCATGAGTTAGGACATTCTAACTTTGACGTACTGGGAGTACATGCGTACGGCTCACAACATGAGGTTGATGCTGGATACAGATTTGATAGTCTTAGATTTGTATCTAGAGACAATAACAAAGTTAGATTAGCTTTTTATAAAATAGGAGTAAGTGGAACGTATTCTGTATATGCATTGCTAAATGTGAGATAATTTATTTTAATAGTAAAAATTATACACGAATGTAACTAACATCTACATATCTTAAACCGTCAAATAAAGACCAAATTTTTATACTTGTATTATTAATTCTTATGGAGTTCGTAGAAGCTTGTATAAATTTTGTATTGTCTGTAGGCGGGTCATAGTCATAGGTCACACTAGCCACTGGTATATTATTAAAATTAATATGACCAGTTACATTTACCTCGCCTTTGTAATAACCAGTAGTTTCGTCTAGTGTAAGCGGTACTTTTCCTCTAAAATGCACACCTATGTTATCGCGATACAGAATATAATTTGAACCTTTAAAAATGGTAACTGGTACTAAATTCTTAAATTTTTAAAATATAAGAAAAATTAAAATAACATTGATTAGCATATGTTGTACTTGCTGCAGTTGTAGATTTAATTTCTCCAGTGGTTAGTACAAGTACTCTACCTGTTTTATCTGTAGATGACCCTGGAGCGAATATACTTTTATTCGGAAAAAATCTAGAATCTGATATTTTAAACAACAATTCTTCAGTAGTTACTGTTGCTCCATTTGATATTGCAAATGAAAAATTTATTATATTTCCAGTTTTTCTAGCCGTAAGGTTTATTATTTTAGAAGAAATATTTATACATAAGATTTCTTCAACAATCAACAAATTCTTAAATTTACCCAATAAGTCATTGTTTGAAATTTCCTCAAAATAAGCAGAATCTGCGTAATTTATAGAGGTGTTTGCAGTACACTTATATATCTTTTTATTTGCTGTATCATAATACCCTTTACCAGCAACTTTAGCATTTGCATTATTTAAAACACCTCCATATTCAATCCCCAATATTTCAGCTAGTTTACTTCCTTCTAAAACTTGATTTTGAGCTACTCCAAATTCTTTGTTAAATGCAGTATTTTTATTAAATGCTGGCTCCTTACCTCCTGCACTATTATAAGCTTCTACAGCTTTCTCCATAGTTTTTGCTACGGCCATTGATGTTGCAAGAGTTTCTGAATCTTTTAAATTTGTTGCATCTGATTTTGGTTTATTAAATCCACTATTTTTATTAAATTTATTTTCTTTTTGATTCAAACCTTCTTCTAAATCTTCAATTGTTGGATATACTAAGCTCTTATCTATTGTTATTACAGCTTCTGCTGCACTTGTAACTCCTATATATAAATCTCTTGTTCTTGAAATTACATTACCTGAGTTTCCAGGAGGTATTACTTCTCCTTGTCCATCATTCACATATCCAAATAGTACTGATTGCTCTGCTCCTATTTTTGCGAATACTCCAATTTCTTTTATAGTTACTTCATTAGAAAAGCTTTCGTTTGTAAAACTTCCTCTTATTCTAACTGTATTTTCACTTCTTACTATTGAAGACATATTAATTGTCATATAACTAGCTACCAAATCTGTTAAAGCTCTAGCACTATCTAATGAGCTTATATCTCCTGTACCTATTTTCATATGTGTAAATTCAATAGGTTTTACTAATTCTAATGACCTTGAAATCATCAAGGCTCCAGCTGAGGTTAAAATAACTCCTCCTGTTGCTAACATCTTTCCACCTACCCTATAAATTTATTTATTACTTTTTTGTGATCATGTATTCCATTTATAAAATTAACTAAAGAATCATTTTTTTGTGTTATTATGAAGCCATCTAAATGAGATCTAACATTTTTATAAATGTCTACCAATTTATAAACTGTTGATATTTCTTCCTCTGTTAGCATATCTCCTTCAACAATTAATCTAAACATAAATGGATTTCCTCCATATTCGTACCACTCTTTAACCTCTAAGTTACTTACAATTGCTTTTAAAGCTGACTCTAAAGCTCCTACAGTTCCTTTAGTTATATGATGAAAATAAGACCTATTTATCATTTCTATTTTTTTCGACTTCGGAAGTTCCGAACTATAAAATTCTACATTCCATTGCCAAGCTAACTGGTCTAATACTTTATCATCTAAATTTTTCATATTTAAATATATTTTTAATGAATCCATTGAACTATTATCTTTAGATGTTTGTTCAGCAGCAGCGTATGCTATACCCGAAAGATTTTTGTATTTCTTTAAATTCTCTGGAAGTAAGCTATAAATTTCATTTTTATTCAATTTCAACTCCTCCATAAGTTAATGTATTATTTCTTAATCTTGCTACATTTGTTTTTTCTAATTTTAGGAAGTTTGGAGAAGTCACCTCCACTCTTTTAGCTCCAGCATTACTCATTAATGTTATTAATTTACTTGGATTAATATCTCTTCCCAATTTACAATGTTGCCATTCTATAAATTCATTTACTGCATTCTCAATACTCTTTTTTATTGCTTCTTTATCTGTTGTAGGATCATCTACAATAAAATACTTAACACTTATATCGTACTGAGTTTCTATCGGAGCCAAGGTTTCCACTTGGTCCGTAAGTGGTTTTATTTCCTTATTTGTCAGGTTTGTTTTTATTGAGTTTAAGACATCCTCTCCTGGAATCTCTCCATTTTTTAAAAGAGGATATACTTTTACAATCCCAGTTCCTTTGTCAGAAGTAACAAATACATCAATAACATTTTGATTTGATTTTTTAGTATGGTACTCATAGGCCGATGCAGGACCTGCAACACTTCTTGCAGTTGGATTTAATCTTATTTTTTCTTTAAGACTATCATCTCCTTCTTTTTCAGCTCCACCTTGAGTTGGGGTTATATTTGTAACACTTTCTAAAAAAGATATACCATCGACAATGGTTGTAATTTCTCCTATTTCAAATCCGTTTCCAATTTCTCCTGGAGTTGAGCACTCACACTTTATATCAACCTCTGTTGCTCCAATATTTAATTGGGTAGCTGTTATAGTTTCAAAATATAAACCTTGAGCTGAAGTTTTATGACCCTTTGGAATAATAACTACACTTTGAAAAGGTTTTGAAAACTTATACCTAATTGTTGTAAGCGACTTTTTGGCTTCCTCTCTAGCTTCTCCTATTAACTCTCCAAGAGCATCAAGATATTCTCCAGTTGAAAATCTTAACAAATTCATTTTTCCTATATGATTCATTTTTGAATAGAGCAAAGTATTTACAAAAGTTATATAATCTAAAAAATCTGACATAGGGTCTCCCTTATTAATTGTTCCTCCAACTATTTCAGAATAGGATTTTTCAAGATTTTTTCTAATCTCTACAGGATCATAATTAATAAAATTAAAATCACTCATCTAAAATTACTCCTTTTACCTTTATTATTAATTTCCCAGATGATTGATTAGAATTATCATATATAACCTCATCAACTTGAAATCTAGGCTCATCTCTTTCTATTTCATCCATAACAATTCCAACCATTAAAGCTTGAACAATATTTATAGGTTCATCTATAAATCCAGTATCTATTCCCTTTTCTCTATTTAATGGAACATTTCCCTTTATTCTTGATAAAATGTTTTCTATATTTTGGATAATTTCTTCATTTCTAGTTTTCTTAATTTTATAATCTTTTAATTGTGAACTATCATATATAATTTCCATTAGTTGTACTCCTTTATACTTACCTCTGCTTCTAATACACTTACTGTTCCTATGGCTGAGAATTTTTTATGATCATGATTTAAATTAGTTATTACAAACTTACCTTTACTTCTAGTACCCATAATAAATCTAACTGGCTCTCCTTTTTTCATATAATCATTTAATTCTTTGTAAGCTGCTAATGGATTCACATTATGAAATGCACTTAATCTAATTTTAAAAGTTAATGTTTGTAAATTAACATTTAAAAATTGTAATTTAGGTTTATTTCCTATTATTTGATGCTCAGCATAGTTAACACTATCTACACCTTTTAATTCATCAATAGTTTTTATATATTTAGAGCTAACCATAAAGACTATTTTTCCAAGACTTCCTACTATCATTCAGGACCTCCTGTTTTACTTTGTCCACCTTGAACTCCACCATGAAGGTGTCCAATTAAAGATATTGCCTGAGCTATTACATCCTCTAAAGATTTAATTATTCCTTCAGCGGTTATTGTTTCTGTATTCTTTTGTGGTCCTTCCACTTTGATTAACTTTGATTTTAATAAAATTTCATTTTCTGCCTCTATAGTAATTTTATTTTTACTATAAATTTTAAAAGTGGAATCTTTAGCATTAAATTCAACGATACTTCCATCTTTATATTTTGTAATTTCTTTATCTTGTCCACCTTCAGTAGGCTTTAAAAAAGCTTTTGTATATCCACTCCCTAGGTAAAATCCATTTCCATTTTTATCTAATAAACAAGCTCCAACTTCATCTAACTCTGGCATTGAATAGTCCATTCTCCCAGTACTTCTTCCCATTAGAACAATCAATTCTCCACTTTGCTCTGATGTATCTGGAAAAGTACATCTGACAATTCCTTTTTCATAATCTATAACTGATACCTTTCCAGCTCTCCACATTTTAATATCCCTCCAGACATTTTCTTAAAGATATTGAATGCTGATACTCTGAGTAATCTGTAGTTATTTCTGTTACTATATAATTTCCATCAAATCTTCCAAATGAATATACAACTACAATATCACTAGCACTCAATTGTTGTTCTTGGCCCATAAGAGTTAAAGAACAAGTTATTCCTGTTTTATTTTTTTCTCTTAATTCTTTTTGAGCTATTTTTAATAAATATTCTTTTTTCTGCTGTTGGGTTTCACCTGGAACAGCTGCATCATGATTTAAAAATAAAAGTCTTTGAGTATTTTTTTTATATCCTGGTCTTTGCTTGGTATAAAAAGTATGCTCTATTTTTTTATCCAACATGTAATCATAATACGATATTCTACATCCACTATAAGTATCTGTATCATCAATACTAAATCTATAATCTTTACAATCTAATTTTGATATTTTCATTTGAGGATCTCTTGCTTCATATTTTGATTCCTCAAATAATATTAATCTATCACTATATAATTTAATAGTTATTCCAGCTTCACTACATAGTCTTTTTAGCAATGTATAATCGCTTTCTAACTTTTGTTCTACTCTTTGATAAACTCTGTTAAATTCAAAATCACACTCTAATTCTAAGTTGCATTTTTTAGTTATATCTTCAGCGATTTTTTTTATTGTTACATCTTCCCAACTTTTGTACTCTTTAGAGTCCATTATATTTGATGCTATATCAACGCTAATCCCTCTTAAAGATACAATATCTGGAGGACCACTATAATCTATATTATCTATATAAAAATCTCCTAAATTATGATATACAGTTCCTTTTTTTCTCCAATTTGTTAATTTATATTTTATTTGAAGCTTATCTCCTTTTTGAGGAGACCAAGCTCCTATCCATAAACCATGTCTATCCTCTAAAGTTAAATCAATAGTATCAAACTCATTTATAGAATCTCTATATGTACACTCTAGAATTGAGTCTGCTATATCTTTAGATATATTTTTACCCTCATAAATAACAACTAAACTACCTCTTCTAGCTATTTCATCTTCTCCAAGGTGCAATGTTATCATTTGTAGATACCTCCTCATTTAGTGGGATATTTAATGTTATTCCTGCAGAAAAAATAAAAGTACCTGAATATTGAGAATTAGCATCTATTATTTTCTGTATAGCTTTACTATCTCCATATACTTTAGAAGCTATCATATCAAATGTATCTCCTAATATTGTCGTGTACTTTTTACCTTCCATGACCTCTCCTTTTCTTTTCCTTTAGTAATCTATCGTACATTTTTTCAAATTCTCTAAATGCAATATCTTTTTGTTTTTCAATTTCTTTTCCAATATTTTTAGCATCATTTGAATAAATAACTGGAGCAAAAGTAAACTGAATAGGTGAACTCATATAATTAGATGATTCTTGCTCTTTTTTATCATAAGCTCCTATTAATCTTCCTGTTTTTTCCCATAGACTTAAACTTCTTTGACTTTTATTATGAGGTATTATTGTTTCTGAATAAGCTCCTTCTCCCACCATAGCTAATGTTGGAGAATTAACAACTCCACCTTCAGCAAATCCAGGAATATTTTCTTTTACAAAATCCTTTCCTGCATTCCAAGTGTTCCCTATTAATTCTTTTATATTTGAAATATTTTTAAATTTTTCTGTAACCCAATTAAATACTCCATCTAATGATTCTTTAAGTAGATTTTTAAATGCATTAGCATCTGCTAACCATGATTCAAAAACTTGTTTTGGCTTCTCTTTTATAGAACTCCATAAATTTACTACTGGTTCACACGATTTAACAGCTGAATCCCATAATTCTCCACCTTTTGCTTTTAATTCATCCCAATTTTTATACAATGTATATCCAGCATCTACTAATCTTAATATTGGAACTGTAGACATAGCTATATTTTTAGCATAGCTTGGCCCTACTTCCATTACTTTCGATAACTTAACTTCTACATATTCTTTCCCAGCATTATATGTATTTTTAGCTTTATCTATTAAATTGTTTTTTAAATCTGAAATATTTTTAAATTTTTCTGTAACCCAATTAAATACTCCATCTAATGATTCTTTAAGTAGATTTTTAAATGCATTAGCATCTGCTAACCATGATTCAAAAACTTGTTTTGGCTTCTCTTTTATAGAACTCCATAAATTTACTACTGGTTCACACGATTTAACAGCTGAATCCCATAATTCTCCACCTTTTGCTTTTAATTCATCCCAATTTTTATACAATGTATATCCAGCATCTACTAATCTTAATATTGGAACTGTAGACATAGCTATATTTTTAGCATAGCTTGGCCCTACTTCCATTACTTTCGATAACTTAACTTCTACATATTCTTTCCCAGCATTATATGTATTTTTAGCTTTATCTATTAAATTGTTTTTTAAATCTGAAATATTTTTAAATTTTTCTGTAGCCCAATTAAATACTCCATCTAATGATTCTTTAAAACTTTCTTTAAAGCTATCTATTCCTTCTCCCCAAGAAACATACGTTTCTGAAGCTTTTCCTTTTATATTATTCCACATTTCAACTACAGGCTCACATGATTGAATAAATGAATCCCACAATTCTTTACCTTTTTCTTTTATTAAATCCCAATTTTTATATAATAAATATCCTGCTCCTACCACTGCCATTATTGCTGCTACATACCAAGTTATAGGATTTGCTAAGAGTGCTACTCCAAACTTTGCTACTCCTGCTATAGCTCCTTTTAAAAATCCTCCAATAGCAAAAGAAGCTGTTTTTAATCCTGTTCCTAAACCTACAAATAAATTTTTAGATGAGGTTAAAAGTTTTAATAATGCAGTTTTCCCTTTAGATGCAACTTCTTTTTCTATTAACCAACCAATACCTTTAAAGATTGGAGAAAGACCTGATATTCCAAACCCTACTATTTTTGCAGTAGCTCCTAAACCTAAAAGTGCAACTGATCCATAAGCAACTCCTCTTACAAGTCCACTAAATAATTTAGGATTTTCTTTCTGAAATTTTTCAACTACATCTAAAATATCACCAAATTTATTAAGTATTTTTTCTAGATCTGGAAATAAAATCTCTCCCATTTTTGCCATTCTAATATCTAATATGGATTTTAGAACTTGCATTTTATTTTCCATTGTATTTCCTCTAACATCAGCTTCTTGTTGGATACTTCCACTATACAAACTTTTATCTTTAGAGTTTTTTAAGTTTGAAATTAATTTGTCTTTATTTTCTAAAACTCCTGCTGCTCCTCTTAGTCCTTCCTCACCAAAAAGTAAAGTAATTACCGCTCCTTGCTTATCTTTACTAAGTTTGCCAATTCTATCAAATATTTTTAACATTGTTCCTTCAGCATCTTTTTGAGCTGACTTTGCTAAGTATTCAGAATCTAACCCTAACATATTGAATGCTTCTTGCTGAGACTTTGTAGCAGCAAATCCTTTTGTCATAGCTCCCATTAGCTTTTTAGCACCTGTTGCTGCTATTTCTGGAGACATTCCTTGTTCAATTAATGTTGCTCCTAAAGCTGCTATTTGTCCTGTTGAAAATCCTGCCACAGTTCCAATATTACCGACTCTACTCACAAAATCAGTTACCTCTGCAGCATTAGCTCCAGTTGTATTTCCAAACATATTAATAATATCTGTTAACCTAACCATATCATCATATGTTAATTTAAAAGAGTTTCTAAGCATAAATAAGGACTTAGATGCATCATCCTTGCCAATATCAAAAGCTATACCAGTTTTAATACCATGTTCTACATATTGTATTGCTTCATCTTGCTTTAATCCAGATTGTCCTGCATTAGCTGCTGCTGCATAAAGTTCTGGAATACTAACTGCTAATTTTTTATCTTTTACTAACGCTTCTAATTGTTTTTTAAAGTTTTCTTCCTCATCTTTGTCTTTGAAATCAAATTGCTTTTTTACATCTGCAAAGGATGATTCAGCTTTAATAGCAGCATAAATAGCTGGAGTTAACGCACCTACTCCAACTGCTCCAGCTGTTGCCATTTTTGTTCCTGCACTTGACACAGCTCCGCCAACTGTTTTAGATTTTTCAGATAAGTTATTCATTTTCTTTACTTTTTCAATTGTTTCTAATTGTTTAGCATTCTTTTTATAACTTTCTGTTAATTTATCAACTTGTTCTCTTTCATTTTTTATTTGATTCTCTATTTTATTAGCATTCGATAGTTTTTTATCATATTCAGCTTGAAGCCTATTTACTTCATTTTTAAGCTTGTTATACTCTCTTGCTGCTCCCTTTGACCCTCTTCCACCTTGCTGAATCTTTTCATCAAGTTGTTGCATCTTATTCTTAGAGCTATCCATTGTTTTCTTTAGTGTTTCTAGCTCTGTTTTCATTGGCTTTAATGTTGCAGTGGAAGAACTTATTGACTTCATATATTTTTGAAGTGTTGCTGTATTTTGTTTCTGAGATGTATTAATTTTTTCTATTGCAGCATTTAGTCCAATTACAGTTTCTGAAGCTTTTGAAAAGCTGCTTCCGAAACCACTTTTTAAATTTGCTCCAATACCGAAGGTTAACTTCTGTTCTTTCATGCTCACCTCCTAAGAGAGCCCAGGAAAACTCCTGAGCTCTTTTTATTTTTTATTCTTCATTTCTAAAAGATCACTTATACTTCCTAACCAATCATCTAATTCATATAGAGGCATTTCTAAAAATTTATCCATACTACCCCCACACTCTTTAGCTGCTATGATTGCTGATTTCCTAAAAAATTCTGTATCAAGGCATTCAATCCCGTACCATTGTAAAAACCCTTAATCACATCTGTTACAGATATAAAATCTTCTCCTGATAATTGTTCTTGTAATTCATCAGTTCTGACACCCAACATTTTAGCTGCTACAACTAATAAGTACGCTCTTGAATCTTCCATCGCTCCTGAAGGAAATATCCCTCCTGTAACTAAGAACTCTTTTTCAGCCTTGATAATAACATCTGCAGTAAATTTTTCTTTTGTTAAATCTAATCTTGTTATTTCTTCATTATTTATTTTTATTGGTTTTTTTAACTCCACTTATTCCTCCTATTTTCCTAAAGCTGCTCTTACTTCTGCTAAATAATCTTTTCCATCAACCATAAATACCATATTAGCTTTATCTATCTCTACACTTGTTTTTCCATTTATATCAACTTTTAGGTATTCACAAGTAAATTCTCCATTTGTATCTGTAGGTTTTGAAACTGCTAACTTACCAAGCTCAGCGGATTTAGGAAATCCCCTTACTGCTATAGTTAACTTTTTAACTTCAATTTTTTGAGTTTTTGAATCTGTTTCTTGTAAAGCTCCTTTTACTTCAAATGCATAAGATTCTGGTTTTATTAAAGAAAGATTTTTATCAACTAAACTTCTAAAATTAACTGAAAATGTCATTGCTGATGTGTGCCCAGGTGTAACGCTTTCAATTTCTCCAGCTATTCCAGCTCCAGATATAGTTTCTGTCATATGTTCTATCTTTGGTAAAGTTAAATCTACCATTCCTGCTAATTCATTTGATCCATTTATATAACATGTAAAATTGATTATTTTTTCAGGTATTTTCATTTAATCCTCCGTTTTTACTGAAATAAATTATTGAAATAATTTACATCTATCTCTTTTAAGAATTGTATTTCTTGTGCTGGTAAAGGTGGTGTATAGAACACTCTAATACTTATTTTTCCAGCGACTAAGGATGTTTCAGGATTATCCTCTTCTCTAAACTCTACTCTTCCTCCTAATATTTGGCCTTGATTAGCAAGTCCATTCAACCAAATATTGCAACTATCAACTATTGTATTTATTAAAACTTTATTTGTTGGTTCATCTACCTTTTGCCAAAATGTAGTAACTAAAGTATTATTTAAAAAATTAAACATTAATCTTGAGGCTATAAAAGCATCTTTTGGGTCTGTTACTGCTGGAAAGCAACTTGTATAGTTCCCCCAACTTGTCCATCCTCCAATAAAGTTTAAAGCAGTTCCAATTCCATTACCATTTAAATAATTAGCCTTATTTACTCCTAGTAAAACTGGTGTTCCATCTGCTAAAACTGCTGAATCAGCTTTTAAAGATTTATTAGAAGGAGATTTAAATGGTACTCCATCATTTTCAGCTGCTAAAGCCTGTATAATACAAGCTATTTGAGTACTCATATGATATTTAAGTGTTCCAAGTGCTACCATTGGCCAAAAAGCTGATAAATATGTTGAATTTAAATTATTATTTTCTTTTATTCCAGGAACATCTGTATATTTTCTAGTTGTTTTAGTATCAATATCAGCTAAAGCAAATCCTTGAAAATGTCCATTTATTTTACTAGCTTTAGTTTCTATAACTGCTGCTACCGTTGAATCAGATGAGAATTTAGGAGCTAATACTAAGTTAGGAATCACTCTATATTTTGGAAATATATTTTCAATACACTCTAACCCTTTTTCATTTCCAGTATTTGTATCTATCCCACCTATAATGTCTTCTGCTGTTACCATACTAGGTTTTAAAAAACTATAAGTTACACTTACTGTTTCTCCAGGAATAGTTCCAATAATAACTAAATACCCATCATCATCAAATTGAAAATTCAAATTTGTCTGTCCTTCAATTGTTACTGTTTCTGGAAGAACTCCTGTTTTCTTTATTGTAAATTTTCCATTTTCTTTTGTAATTGTTTCAGCTTCTGCTGTTTCAGCTTTATGTGTCTCAGGATCTAAAACATTTATTAAAACTATTGGAGCAGAACCAAACTTACTAAAGTGTGCATCAATTGCCTCGCATAAAGTATAATTTTCAAAATCCTTTAAATATCCCATAGCTTCAACTGCCTCTGAATATGAATAGCAAAGAACTGGATCATTTACTTTTCTTTCTTTTGCCATATTAATTGGTGCTGTTCCTACATAAACTGCTACAATTTCAGATGTTGATGCTGCTATAACACTTGTAGGATTTTCTCTACCTGTTATTCCGTGTTGAAATGCCATTATTTACCTCCTGTAAGTTTTTCTATGATTTTGCTATAATAAAAATTTTCATTTGTTCCTTTTTGAAAAATTGCACTTTTTTTCAATGCTAAATCTTTATCTACATTAACAAATAGATTTTCTAATTCTGGAATCTCTTTTATTGCACTCCCATATAATGTTTTTACATCCCCAATTATAACTGAACCATTTTGAAGTCCATATTTTCCAATAGTTGGACCTAAATACATTTTTGAATATTTTTTTTCTTCTTTATTTTCTGTTTTCGCTTTTGCCAATTTATCCTCCTTATCTATAATCTGTAAAATTTGGTTTAGGTGCTCCAAACTTAACTCTTGCATTTCCTATCCAAAAAGGATAAGGTTGTTCATCCTCTATTTCATACTCTGCAATATCTTCAAAAACAAAATATTCGCCTATATATTTTTCTTCTGCTATTCTGTTTATAACTCTCTCAATTAAAAGAACTAATCCTTTGTATCCTTTAACAGAATCTTTATCATAAATTGCAAAATATAAATCAAAATTGAAAAATCTTGTTTCTACGGAATCTTCACCACTACTAAATCTTATAGCTATTGCAGGGATTTCGTCTATCGCAGTATTCGGTGGTAAAAAACCAGAAACAACCTTTACAGCACGAGGCTCTTCTTGTTTATCTTTAACTGGATAAATTAAATCTTCTGTATTTTTAGTTATAAATTCATTTAAGGCGTTTTCTAATACTCCAATATTCATTTTTTATACCTTCCTAATAAATAGTTAACTTCATGGCTTAATCGAATATTTATTTCTCTTCCAATAAATTTATTTAAAGCTACTATAACGTTATCATTCCCTATCATACCTGGAATAGAAGCTCCATGCTGAAGTTGAAGTGGTAATCTTTTACGGGTTTTTCGTCTAAATATTCGTATGCTCTTATTTTCAGAATATCCAGACCCATTAAATTCTTTTACATTAGATATAAAAGCTCCCTTTCTTAACTTATATCCTTCTATTTTACTTACTGCTGCTCTTATCCCTTCAGTGCCGACAGATATTTTAAATTTACTTAACGGTAAAACTGGTGACTTGGATATAATTGTTGAAAACGGATTGTTCCAATTTGCTTTTTTTATATCTAATGTTTTTTCTACATCACCTTGTTTTATATAATATCCTTTAGAAACATATCTTTTCATCTGAGTTTTAGCTTTTGATGTTGTATGATTAATTGCTCTTGAAGTTGCTTTTCCTATACCATTTTTAATACCTGCTAAATATTCGGCTGCTTCTCCTAAATTGCTATGAGATATTTCAACCATTTTTCCTCCTTAGTTCGGAAGTTCCGAACTAGTAACCTTCTCTTTCTTCTAATTTCAGCTTAATTAATCCAAACTCTTTAGATCTATTTGTGATTATATATGTGACATCATTTATCTCTATTGTCCTATTAGGTTTATATTTTTTATAAATCTCTTCATTGAATTTTAAAAATAATGCTGATCCATCAGTTTTTGATATTCCTTCACTATTTTTTTTCTTAGATGTTGAGAGCTGGGATTCTAATATTAGAATCCCATTCATTTTTTCATCATCAACAATTAAGTTTTCCATCATTTCTGAGCTATCCATAAAAATATCATCTATATCTTGCTCAAACAAATCATTAAGCTTCATTTGATTTTCCTTTTCCTCTTTTTGTTACTTTTGATACTACTGGATTATCCTCCAATATTTCTTCTATTGTTTCATTCTCTGGTTCTTCTATAATTTCTTCAGCTACTTTTTCACTTTCTAATTTAATAAACATTCCAGAGTTTATATATTCTCTAGCTTCATCCTCTTCTAAGAAGTCTAATTCATTACCTTTTTCGAAAATATTTCCATTATATCTAATTCTTTTCAATGTTTTAACTCTCATATATCCCTCTCCTTAAAGTACCTTTAATAAAGCCCAACCTTTAGCATCATTAGGAATAATTAAAGGTGCTGAGTAGTATCTTAACTCATCATCTTCCTCATCTTTTTGCCCATATTCAGTCTTAACTATTTCTGAAGCTTGTACTAATGTTTTAGATTGTCCAGGCTTCAATCTAATTGGAATAGCCCCATAATGGACTCTAAAACTTTTTTTCTTTACCATAAGAGCTGTTTTAGGAGGTAACAAAGGTTCTTCAGCTTCTCCTTCTACTTGACTCCAGTCCATATATGAATATATTCTTAAATTAAGCTCTGGTATAAATCCTATATAAGCAACACTGTCTGCTAATTTATCTGGATCAAATACAAAAGCATGTCCTGTTGTATTTTTCATTGTTTCTTTAACCTCATTATTTCCTAAGAAATGACCAACCACATCTGGAGTAATTATTAAATGATCTACAACTATTCCTGTCTCTTGTTGAATTTTCAATTGATTTTCTCTTAATTGACCAATTATTGGAGCATTAGGATCAGACCATCTATCGCTTCCCGTCATTGTAATTTCATTCAGCTCTCCATATGAAACACCTTCAGCCTTGTCTGTAGGAAGTGTTCCAGTTATTAATAATTGAGATAGCATCCATATTTTGGTTCTTAATCCTATTGTTTTTAACTCTACTATATCCGCTTTTAATCCTTTTAATTGAGTATTTGTATATGATGCTGGTGCTCCATATGCATTCTCTCCAAATTTTTGAGCCAATAAACTATCTTCAGTAATTGGCTTATATGGTTTAATCATTCCTGGTTTATATAGTGCTTGATAAAAAGCTTCGTTTCTTACTAATTTTCCATTTTCTCTTCTTCCTACAAGTGGAACTCTCAATCTTGAAGCTGATTTTGTCTGAATTTCAAATTTTTCTGTCTTTTCTGTTTTCTCTGCTCCTATTAATAAATTATATAAAAATAACTCAGGTGCTTTTGTTTGTTTCATTGCTAGTATTAAAGTTCTTTGATCCATATTTTCCTCCTAATTTTTAATTATTCTGCAAAGAATATTCCTATATCTTTTCCTCTTACTTGATAATCTAATATCGTTTCGCCTTCTACTACTGGACACACACATTCTTTAAAATCAAATCTTCCTGTTACATAAACAACAATTTTATTATCTGTTGCTGTAGCTTTTGAGTCATCCGCTACAATTCCAAACATATTTGCAGCAGCTGTAGCCTTCTTTAGTTTTTTAGTAGTTGAATCAAATTCAACTATAGTTCCTGCTGGATAATCTCCATCAGCACATGCCATTCTATAAGTTGTAGGTGTAATGTCATTCCCAACTACTAATTCTTTTAACTTAATCTCTATTTTAGCCATAATTTTATCCCTCCTACGCTTCTTCAAAAGCTTTTAAAAACATTTTTCTTTTATCTTCTTCGCTCATCTGCGTTGAACCTTCTATTGTCCCTAAATTAAATGCATCATCAACTCTAGAACTAAAATCTAAAGGATTAATTCCTTCATTTTGTTGCTCTCCATTCCCTTTTGCTTTTAAAGATGTTTCTTGCACTATAGGTTTCATTTTTCCGTTTAATAAAATTTCTGTTGATACTTCTTCTAAGTTTTTTACATTTACATATTTTGCATTTTGAATTATCTCTCCTGCATTTTCAACATTTGCTACTATTGTATTATTTGAAAATTCATCTAATTTTTTTATTCTTTCCCTCTCCTGAGCTTCACCTTGCTTTTTACCTTCGTTTACAACCTCATTGTAAACATTAGGAAATTTACTTTTTAACTCTTCTTTTGTCATAATTTCATCCTCCACTTTTTCTTTTATTTTGTGAACATTTGTATACTGCATATACTCTTTCAAATAATTTGTTATATTTTTATCAACATCTTTATTTATCTCAGTTATAAAACCATTCTCTAATGCTTCTTCTGGACTAAGATATGTCTCTTCATCCATCATTTTTTCTATTTTTGATTTTTCTAATTTTGCTACCGAACTATAAATTTCAACAACATCTTCTTTTATTTGGTTTAATCGTTCTATTGATCTCTCTAACTCTTTTTTTCCACCAAATGCCATTGTTAATGGATTATGAATCATAAACCTAGTTCCAGAATGCATAACTCTTCTTTCTCCACACATTGCAATTACAGTTGCTATTGATGCACACATACCATCTATTTCAACTATTTTTTTGGCTTTATGATTTTTCAAAGTATTGTATATAGCAATACCTGCAGTAACTAGTCCCCCTGGAGAATTTATTCTTACTGTTAATTCATCAATTTCTCCATGTTCTAACAGTTCTTCTGCTAACTCTTTTTCTGATACTCCTTCTTCTGAAAATGTATCTCCAATTACTCCATAAAGAAGTATCGTCGCTTTCTTATTTCCTGTTTTATAAAGATTAAATACTGGATTCATTTTTTAGTTCACCTCTCTTTTTACTTTCTATGTGTCTTTGAGTATTATTTGCTTCAAAATCTCCACCATTCAATTCTCGAGTTTCTCTTTCAATAGTTGATATTCCAGCTTTTACTTTTGTTACAGAAGCATTTACCTCTTGAACTGGATTTAGTTGACCTTGTACTGGCCCATACCATTCAGCTTTTTGGTAGCATTTTCTATACAATGGGTTCTCATATCCAGATAGCTTTAGTATTCCCTTTGATACGATTTCATCTAAAAATTCTTCATAAATAGGCTTACAAAAATCTGATACAAGCCACGTTCTTCTCATTAAGTACATTTTCCAAACTTCTAAAAGGGCTGCTCTTGAAGCTGAATAACTTGCTGTAAAATGAGTAAATAAAACTTCATATGGAATTTCTAATGCTGCTCCCAATTGTCTTAATAACGTTTTAGTAAACTCTTCAAAGCCTGCTCCATTCCTATTTGGAGATGCTATTGTTATATTTTTTCCTGGTGGAAGCTCACTTATTGTTCCATTCCCCATTTTAACAACATAATCTTTATCTTGTTCTTCTTCTTTTTCAATATTAGTTAAAGGATCTGCTCCTTCTGGAGTAAAAGTATCTTCTGATTCATTGGTTATAAATACTGAAAATAAAGCTGCTACTGATGCTGAAGTTATCTCTGTAGATGTATATTCTGAAAGTTGATATAAAAGTTCTATGACAGGAGCTAATAAAGGAACTCCTCTTCTTTGTCCTATTCTTTCTTTTTCCATTACACATAAAACATTTTTTCTTCCACTTTTCTTTCCAAAAGCTTCAACTCTAACAGTTTCACTTGATATATTACTTTTTGTAAAATGATATGCTATTATTTCTCCATCTGAGGATACTTCAACTCCATTTTTTATATTTTCTCCAGCTCCTGAAGGATTTTGGCATCTTGTTGAATCTATTAACTTTATTTTTAAATCAAATAATTGTCCTACTCTTTTTTTTAATGGAAGTAAAACAAATGTTTCCCCATATACAAGTTGATTTATTAAAACAAGTGATTGAATTTGATAAAAGTTTGAAAAGTTCTCAATATCACATTCATCTACAAACATATCCCATAAAATACTAATCTCCTTATGAATTCTGTCCACTTCATTTTGAGATAAATTTAAAATTTCATTAGCTATTGTAGGTTTAACTTTTAATCCTCTTCCAATGACATTTGTTCTTATTTTCTTAATTGCAGCAGCGCCAATGGCATTATTCATATAAAGATGTGAAGACCTAGCCATTAATAAATCTTTTGTCTCTCCAATATCTTCATCTGCAGTATTAAGTTCATTTCTTGTTTTCTTAAAAATATTTTTAGTTATAGAGCCGCCACCTTGAGAATAATTTAAAACTTTTATGTCTTTAACCAAATGTTTTGGAGGAATTTTTTCAGTTGTTTTTTTATTTTTAAAAAAGTTAAACATCTTATTCCCTCCTAATCATTTTTTATTTGAACTCTATAGCTCCTAATTTGTGTTATATTTTTTCCTTCACATTTTTTAGCCCAATACTCTATCCCTTCTCTTATTTCTTTTAAATCAGCCCTTGTAACTCTCCTTCCTTCAAGAGTGTACTCTTGTGCTGCTAATACTTTTTCTTCTGCTTCGAGATATTTTGTTAATTTATCTTTAGCTATTTCTCTTGTTATTGCACTACTCACTAGTTTCAACTCCTCCCTGTATTTTTAATTTAGCTTTCTTTTTCTTAGGTATTTTATATTCAAAAGCTTTTTCTAATTGTTCTTTTCTTAATTGAGCTAATTTTTTCATATCTAATTTTGTAAATACCTCTTTAGCTGCTAAAGCATAGTTTCTACAATCTAAAGATTCATTACGTTTTCTTACTTGTGTCCATGTAACCTTTCCAGTCTTTTTATTAACTAATTTAGCTTCTGCAGTTAATGCTTTGAAGTATTGTTCGTCATATTTTAAAATTGGATCTGATGGATAGTGACAATATCCTGGTCCTGGTTCTGAAATCTTTAGTCTACCCATAGTCATATCTTTTAAGGCATTTACTCCTAGCGATAATAAATTTATTTTTTTATTCTTAGTTAATCTAAATCCATTAATTATTGGAACATTCTCTCCACCTAAACCTTTTATTCCAAATATTCTTCTATATGTTTCTCGTGGTTTTACAAAATCATATGATGCTTCTGTATGATGACCTCCAGTATCAATACAAGCTGAATAAATATTTATTCCTGTTCCATCTGCATAATAGAATTTTTTCATTAGAAACTCATCTAGTTCTTCCCATATTTCACTCTCTTCCAAATTTCCAGAAAGTATTTTATATTGAATACCCCAAGTTTCATTATCAAGTCCGTGACCTACAACTTCTATCGCTAACCAACCATCTTGAACATCAACTCCAGCAGTTAATAATAATACTTCATCTGGAACTTCAGCCTCATATACTTCTCTTCTCTTTAACAATATTTCATGATCTAATACTTCAGCTAAAGATTGTTCATAGGATTCTCCTAAAACAGTGTTTACAAATGAAATCAGTTCTTGTTCATTGTCCTTTTTCTCTAGATATTCTTCCACTATACTAGTCCATGTTCTCATAACACTTGCTAATGCGGATAACTTATAAGAAAGTGTTGTCCTCTCAGGATATTCATGTATCCATTCACCTTTTTCAGCTTTCCAAGCTTCTTCATTGCTTCCACATCCACAATATTCACAAATCATTTCAACCTTATCTACCTTTAACTCATCTGCCTCATTTAAATCCCAGCTTAAATTATCAAATAGTAATTCATTTCCCTCTCCACACTCTGGACACTTAACATAATATTTAGCCATTGAACCTTTTTCATACTCTGCTTCTATTTCTGATTGTCCTTTGATTGTTGGTGTTCCTGTTATTATTATTTTGTGATCATCATAAGTTTGAACTCTTTTTTCTGCTAATGTTATTGGTGACCCTTCATCTCCAGACGATTTAGGATATCTATCTACCTCATCCATAAATAATACTTTTATTGGCTTTGATGCTAACCCTGCAGGAGAAGCAGCTCCTTTAAATGCTAAAAATCCTCCAGGAAACATTTTATGAGTTACCGTATTTCCACTATTCTTTTGATTAGCATCTTTTATTAATCCTCTCAAAACATCGCAATCTCTTATCATTGGAGCTACTCTCTCTTTAGAAAACTCTGATGCTAGAGTATCTGTTGGTTGAACTACCATCATAGGACAAGGATCTAAATGTGCATACCAACCAAAACTATTTAAAATAAATTCTGTTTTTGCTAATTGTGATCCAAATTGTAAAACTACTTTCCTAATTCTTTCCTTCATAACATTGTCATATATTTCTAACATATATGGAGTTCTTGCTGTTACCCATTCTCCATGTTCTGAAGATGCTTCCTTAGAAAGATTTCTATTTTTATCAGACCACTCTGTTAATGTTAAGTTTGGAGGCATTTTTAGAGCATGAGCAATTGCTTTAAAGAATTGTTCTTTCTTAGTCATTCTCTCCTCCATTCATTTCAAGGAAGCCTTTTAATTGACCTATTGCTTTTTTAAGATGTCGCTCTATAGTTTTTTCTTTTTCTCCTGTTGTTTCACACTTTTTTAAATCTACAACAATTTTCTTAGGAAGCGACATTATCTTTGATTTGAAGTTAAAGAGCATTGTTGATACCGCTTCTGTTGCTTCCTCCATTGAAATATACTCGCCCTCAATTATTTTTAGTCTAGCTTTATTTAAATCGACCTTACTTTGCTTATACTCTTTCTCTGCTTCAAGTAAAATATCCTTAGTATCAAGATTTTTTACTTTTGAAACATAAATTTCAATTACTTGAATTAGATCGTAAACTCCAGGTGATACTTTAGCATCCTTATAATTTTCTCTAATTGTCCTCTCTGATATTTTAAATAATCTTGATATCTGATTTTCTGTAGCTTCAATTTTCATATATATCTCCTATTTTCTGATTCTTTTGGCCTTATATATCTAAAAAAAATTTTGGCAACTGACTTTAAAATTTTTTGAAACTCGGGAACTTTCGGGCGTCTCGCCCACCCGCAAGCTCTTGTAATTCCCCTGGGAGGACCCATGATTTAATATTTTAATTTAATACTATTATCATCACTATTACTTAATAGTTGCTTCTTAAAGGCTTCATACTTTGCTAATTTAATCTTGTAGTCTATTTCTTCCTCTGGATTCATTATTGAATACAACTCTTTAGCAAACTCATAGTTCTCTCTATGAGCTGTTATCCTATTCTTTAAGGCCTCTTCTTTTGCTTTAGTTGTTGGTCTTTCCTTCTTTCTCTCTAACTCAATTAAGTATGCTAGAGTTGATTTATGGAGATTCTTATAATGTCCTTTTACTTCTTCTCTTTCAGTTATGTGATTCTCTATATCTTTTTCTACTTCTTTGATATAAAGTATTGAGGCATTAATTCCCTTCTCCCATTTCTCTTTACTAGATAAATTTCTTAATGTGCCATAAGATAATTTATATTCATAAGCTAATTCTTTTAAATCTTCTCCATATTCAAACCTTTTTCTTATCTCACTCTTTATTTTAGTAGAAACCTTATTTATCATTCCTATGACACACCTCCTATGAAAAGAATAAGTTAAGTAATAAAAATGTCATTTATGTTGCCTATTAGTTAATAAGGAAAAATAGACTAAGCTACTTAAGATATTTCTAGTCATAACCTCTCTATTTTCAAACACTTTCATGCCATTTTTACTCTCTATAAACTTAACCACTAATTGAAATCAATGGTTAAAAATAAATTCCATCAAATAATTTAACTTTTCTAAATTATTATGATTGGAAAAACTTTTAGTTATTGTTTTGGTTTCTCTTGTTTTATGTGGCTTATCATACTTATCAACAAGTTCAATTAAGAAGCTATAATCAAATATCCAGCACTTTTCTTCCAGATATCTATAAACGCCTCTTTTCTCTTTCTTTCCTAACTCTTTTCCTAATTTATTAGCTTTCTTAAAAGCTATAAACTCTCTCTCTAGATTAATCTTTAAGTTTCTCTCCAAATGATGAATACCTTTTTCTATTAATTTAGTTCTTGTATTATGAATAAAGATCTCATCTATCAAAGAGAAATTGGTTACTATTGTATTTAAACTATTATTTAACTCCTTACTCTTTGCAAAATATGAGAATGTTTTATTTAAAAATCTCCATTCAAGTCTTGTTATATCTAACTCTACATCTAACTTTTTAGATTCTTCTGTTTTATCATAAGCAGTTACAAGTGAAGAACTATAGTTCCCTAATAAGGTTTCATCTTGAAACATTGAACGATAGCTTTTATTTCCTGTATATCTACTAATTTTCTTCAGATGTGGAGTTGATACAAATATCAGTTCTAAGGCTTCCTTAAGCTCTAAGAATGGCTTATTTATATTTAAATTTATCTCTACATCTTTTATCTTTGCTTCAGACAAGTTAAGGTCTATTCCCTTTTGTTTTAATTCCTCTATAAGAACTAAAAGAGCTTGTTTAAGCTCATCTACTCTTGAGTTATATACATTGTGACCATTTAAAATTCTATTAGGATTTAATCTTAAGTTTTTAAAATTAGTCTCCTTTCCATCTGCATATAATCTTGTTGTACTATCTAAGGTATAACTTGGTTCATCTAATAAAAACTTCTCTTGATAAAACTCTTCAGTTACTCTTTCAGTTATATAAAGATTACTGTTATAGCTTATTTCAAAGTTATATAGAGTTAACCAATCTATACCTATTCTAAATATCTTACTGGCATCTAAATTCACATTTATATACCTCCATTCTGCCAACCCCTTTCCCGAACCTTCCTGTAGTTTACACATTGGTTCATCCATATTTTTACTAACTAAAATGCACCAATTTATTGATACATTTTAATCAGTAGCCTACTTTAGAAGTAAGCTTGTATATATTCCTCCAAAAAGTTATAATTGAATTGCTTAGAACAAAATAAAATTTATGGAGGATTTTATGGATACTATGACACTTCTTAAACCATTTATTGCTGCTGTTACTCCTAAATTAGGAGAAGCTGCTGTTGCTAAAATAATTGAAACTTTTTTTAACAACAATCAAATTATTCCTTACACAACAACTTGGAATTTAAAAAATAATTTCCTGGTTTTAAAGCTAGAACTTCAAACAGATAGAGCTCCCATGACTATTAATGATATTTTTATAGAGTCTCCAACCAAAGAAATTTTTTACCCTTCAAACTTTAGTTTTGTTGAACTTCAACAATATAATGGAAATTATCGTGATCTCTTAATTGATCCGTCTTCTGAATATGATTATTTAAAGTCATTCATAAATTACTTTGGTGGAGCTATCTGTTTAGATTTTGATGTTATTAATAAAATTTCAATAGTTTTTCGTAATATTCCAGAGGATACGAATCTAAACAACTGGAAAATTATATTTAAAAATAATAATAAAAATTTAACTTTTGACTTAAAAGAATTAATCAATGAAACTCCAGCAACAACTCTTTATTTAAAACAAAGAGGAGTAGACATAGAAGCTCATGTTAATAAACTTATAGAATTTTTTGAATAATTTATTAATTATCTTTAATTTCAATTACAATACCTTTTTGGGTTTCTTCAACTTTCAGATTTAGAATGTCTAATAATGAAATAAGCTTAGTTTTTGAAATACGCCTCCCTCCAGGGAGTCTTTTTCTTCTTAATAATTCACTTATTAAATAATAATCACTAATATTACTTAGCTCTATATCAACCAAAACAGTAGCTAATACTTTACTCATTATTTACCTCCCTTATTAGTTATTCATAAAATACTATAAATTTTTAATAATCTCAGAATAAGAAATCTCTTCCCCATCTCTTATTAAAATCACATCTTCTTTTCCTAAGTTTATATATCTTTTTACGATTACATCTACATATCTTGGATCTAATTCCAATGATCTATTTTTTCTTTCCAACTGATCACAAGCCATCATAGTTGACCCTGAGCCTCCAAATAAATCTAAAACTACATCTCCTTTTTTAGAACTATTCATAATTGCTCTTCCAGGAACTTCTACTGGTTTAGTTGTAGGATGAAGCTCTGATTTCTTAGGTCTTGGAATATCCCAAACATCACATTGTTTTCTATCTTCCAATGGATGAAGTCTTGGTGATCCTTCTAACCATCCATACCAGATAGGTTCATATTTTGTATGGTAATCTTTCCTTGAAAGAACTAAGGAATCTTTATTCCAGATAATTGTTGATGACCAATGATAATTGTTCTGAGCTAAAGTCAACATCATATTTCCCCACTCTTGTGCTGACATAACAACATAAGTTGGACAACCTTTCTTTGAGAACTCAGCCATTCTTGAAAATACATCAAACATAAACTTCTTGAAATCCTCTGTTCCCATGAAATCGTTTAATATTGTTCTTGGTTTATATCCTTGAGGATTATCCTCTTTTACTCCTCCATAATTTACATTCCAAGGTGGGTCTGTAAATACTAGATCAGCTTTATCTGTTAACATTACCTTTGTTACATCTTCAACTTTTGTACTATCTCCACAAAGTAATCTATGACTTCCTAACATGTATAAATCTCCAAGTTTACTGTATGGTTCTTTTTCTAAATCTACTTCTGGTGGTTCATCTTCTTTAAACTCATCAATTTCAAATTCTAAACTTCCAATATTTAAATCTTTTAGTTCTTCTATTTCAAAACCAGTTAAAGATAAATCTTTTTCATTAATTTCAATCTCTTTTAACTCTAGCTTTAACTTTTCTAAATTAAATCCAGTATTCATGGTTAATTTATTGTGAGCTATTATATATTGTTTTTTCTGTATCTCACTTAAGTGATCTAATCTTATTACCTCTACTTCTTCAACTCCTAATTGTTGAAGTGCAATATATCTTCCATGACCTTCTATAATCACATTATTTTCATCTATTGCTATTGGATCATTAAAACCAAACTCTTTTATGCTTCCTTTTATTTGATCTATCTGTTCTTGAGGATGCTCTTTAGCATTATTTATATATGGTGTTATTTCACTTAGTTTTAATTTTTCTATTTTCATATGACCTCTCAAAGCTCATTTTTATCTACATACTCTAATATCTCAATTATTGCATTTGAAACTTTTTCAATAGATTTCTCTAGGTAATCTTTATTCTTAATATTATCTAAAAAAAATGGTTCTATTAGTATTGCTACTGGTTTAGTTTTATTAAGGATTGAACCTCCTCTATCTTCTGGTTTAGTTGGTTTTATTCCTCTATCTGGTAGTCCTAAATGCTTAGTTAAAATATCCTGAGCTACTGAAGCTAACTTTCTTCCTTTTGATGATGTATGAGCATATAGAACCTCTGTTCCTTGTGCTTTTTTATCATAAGCATTAAAGTGACAACTTATTAAAATATCTCCATTTAAAGAATTAACTTCATTAACTAAATTTCCAAAATCATTTCTAGCTTTAATAATTAAATCAATACCTATTAATCTTTCTCTTTTAAAAACTTCTGCTACTAAATAGCTTGTCATATCAAATTCTGTTATTAATTTTCCATCTATATTTGTGTTGCATCCAGGACTTATAAAGTTATGTCCTGCTAATAAAATAACTCTTTTAGTTCCTACCATCATTCCATCTCCTTGCTTCTGCATCAGCCTTACCTAATTGAATCATTAACTTTGACTTAGTATCTAAATCAATATCTAAAACTCCAATCATCTCCATTAACTTTTCCATTTCTTCCATAAAAACTCCTGATAAAAAAATAGACCACCCCTATCCAATCATAATGATTAGATAAGGGCGGTCATTGACTCATACTCTTATTCCAATTCTATATAGTTCAAAAGTCTCTAAAAGTTGCTTTATAAATCAGTTACCTTCTGGCTTACTTGTATTTATAAATAATAGTCTCTTTTGTAACATTGTATTTTTTATTCTTATTCATTTGCTCCTATTATTTTTGTTGGAGCTATTGAATAAAATATTTTACCATTCATTTCTTTAGTTATTTGAATAGATACTTTCTCATCTTTTTCTAAACTTGAACCAATTTCAACTAATAATTTTTCAATTCTTTTACTAAATTTTTCCATTTTAACCCCCTTTATTAAACACAAGGTCTTTTACGGGGAATAGATTACACTAAAAATATAAAAATTGCAAGAATTATTTTTCTTGACATTTTTTTATATTAACTTTAAACTTGAATAAAAAGTCTTAAGGAGGATATATTATGAAATTTGTTATTTATGCTTTAATAATTAATATTTTTTATTTATTTTTAT